>WLWD01000015.1_pt1 | contig 287389 bp, 264 predicted proteins | sample 6712731 | NCBI WGS metagenome assembly WLWD01 (sample SAMN12718690, study PRJNA576275) | sponge metagenome | isolation source: marine sponge | host: Mycale hentscheli | place: New Zealand: South Island, Marlborough, Capsize Point | collected 2014-11-01
GTCTAACACTTTGCGAACGCCGTCAACACTATTCCATCAACACTATTGACGAATCCCTTCAACAATTAGATACAGATCAACCGTTCTGGATGCGGGCCCGAGATTATAGTTGATACCAAAGTCAGCCATGGTAATGGTGGTATTCCCATCAAAGCCGATTCGATATTTACCCCAGGGATCTTTACCTTCGCCAATTTTGTTGGTCTTTATCTCTATTGATTTGGTTACACCGTGGAGGGTGAGGTCGCCAACAAGAGTGCCGGTTCCATCACCTTGTTCTATATAACTCGTACTCGTAAAAGTGGCAGATGGAAAATTAGCCACATCTAAAAAATCAGCACTTCGGATGTGTCTGTTTCTAGCAGCATGGCTTGAATCCGCCGTAGTGGTATCAATATCTATTTGAACACTGGCGTTCGATGGATTTGCTGAGTCGTAATCAATAACTCCCTCGAAGTCTGGAAAGGTTCCAATGACATAACTATATCCCAGGTGGGAAACCTTAAACTGAATAAACGCATGCTTGCCCTCGTCATCAATGACGTATTTATCTGCATGACCAGGGACGTTCATTGTGGATACCACGATTACAAACACCATCAGTATCGACGTTTTCAAAGTACTTTTTATTGTCTCAAACATAACTTGATCCTCAGTGACAACTTCTCAATTAACAACTGGCCTAATTAGCAGTTGGTCGTGACTTCCCTTCTGAGCGAAACCTGGTTAACCAACCCAAGGACCCGGGAATTAAACTCCACCAATCATTCGATTTAGTGTCTGATCTTTATCAAGAAAGTGGTGCTTTAGCGCTGCCAACCCATGAAGGCCAGCCAGAATCATGACGGATAGTGCAAACCAATAATGCATTTCTCCGGCCCAATCCTCTTGATGATCAATAGAGGTAATTGTTGCAGGTACCTCAAACCAATCAAAAACAGAAATGCTATCCCCTGTCGCGGTAGAGATCAGATATCCCATACAGACAACGACGACCAGTAACAAGTTCATTGCCCATTGCACAATCACCGACGCCCAATGCTCCCACACCCTAACACCAGGTACTGACCCAGGTCGCTTGTTAATCAGACTCCAGAAAATTCTGAACAGCAGGAGCATTGCAAAAAGAATGCCGATGCTCTTGTGATAATAGGGCAGGATTTGATAGTTGGGGTGGTAGTAATTCAGGGACACCATATATAAACCGAGAACAAATTGACCCACCACTGTTAGCGCAATAAGCCAATGAATAACGATGGCTAGCCAGCCAAAAGATGTTTTTGAATTACGAATCATGTGTCCCGCGATTAGCCTGGAGTTGAGTGAAGTTGCATTGACGATAATGTTGCCTTGACGATAATAATGGTCGATATCCCAGAATTCAGGCACTATGACAGAAAATAGGGCTGCGGCAATGGGTTTAAGTTCCTTAAATTCGTCGAAACCCATTCCCTAACCACGCCAATATTCCCGAATTTTGAATTTTGCCTATCCATTGAATGCTTTTTCTGGTATAAATCGCGCCCCATTTCGACGAATTCGAGAAAAACAGGAATAATTCAATGGCAAGAGTATGTCAAGTAACCGGTAAGCAAACTGTTACCGGCAATAACGTGTCTCATGCGCACAATAAAACCAGACGTAAATTTCTACCTAATTTGCATAGCAGACGTTTTTGGGTCGAAGCCGAGAATCGCTGGGTAAGATTACGGGTTTCTACAGCGGGTCTGCGGGTAATCGATAAAAAAGGCATTGATGTCGTTTTGAGCGACCTCCGGGCACGCGGAGAGAAGGTATAGTTTTCAAACATACCGTTGGCATGTCAGAAAAAAGCCACAAATTAGTAGGAACAAACTAGAAATAAACTAGGAACAAACAATGAGAGATAAAATTAAGCTAGTCTCCAGCGCTGGTACTGGTCATTTTTACACAACGACCAAAAACAAACGTACCATGACGGAGAAGATGGAAATCAAAAAATACGACCCAGTGGTCCGTAAACACGTCATCTACAAAGAAGGCAAGATCGAGTAATTATATTTCTTCCGTTCTTCCAAAGCCCTCTGAGCATCAAATCAGAGGGCTTTTTTCATTATGGAACCAGATTCTTGAAATTATATAGTACTAATTTCACAGCCATTCTTTCACAATTATTCCCACGTGGAGATAAATCACCCGATTCGTTTCCTGATTATGCTCCGATAACAAATTCTCTACTCACTCCGCTTTTTTACTTTAAAGCCAATGCAGGCAGCAGGTGTTCACAGACAACTTTCACCGCTGCGTTCAGTGGCCCTGATTTGCGGTGGAGACAACCGGCAAACCCTGATCAATCCACGCAGCAATACCGGAAGTAACGTTATAAATCTGCGGATATTCAGAAACATTATTCAACCAGTTTGCTACCACCTTCGAACGCACTCCAGAATGGCATATGAGAATAACCGGCTCCTCTGTATCCACCAGTCCAGATACAGTCTCTAACCACTGCTGTGCAGTGTGCCGCCCATGTTTGTCAAAAAAAGTTAACTCAATACTATTTTCCACAACGCCAGTCTGTTTCCATTCATCCAGGCGCCGCAGGTCGACAATCTTGACGTCATTGCTCAACAAGCGCTGAAGCTCCTTATTGTTAACATCAATCACGTCCGCAAAAGCCGTTTTAAAACAGACCATCAGCAGCGAAGTGAGTATCACGATCAGACGACGAAGATAATGCATAATTTCTATTAGTGGATAAGTCAAATCAACGCCCAGTGGCCTCATTGCACGCTGGGTAAATATACAGGAGATCATACACCGGGGGGATCATACACTGGGTTTTAACAAACGATAAAAGAATCATTCATAGCGAATCCGATTAACAAAGAAAATTTGTTCAACACCACCAGGGCTGAACCGGACTTCATCATCCACTTCTTTTTTTAGTAATGCCCGGGCCATGGGAGAGTCCACACTAATATAGCCTTTAGAGCTATCGCTCTCAATTTCATCCGGCCCAACAATGCGGTATTCCACTTCACTCCCATCGGATTTTTCCAATGTCACCCAGGCACTACGGTCAGATCTGGTAGTCTTTTTTGCAGATATCGAATACGGCGATCAATTTCAGCCAGTTGTTTCTTGCGATAGATATACTCGGCGTTTTCCGACCGATCTCCCTCCGCCGCCGCTGCTGACAATGCTCTTGTCACTTCTGCCCTGTGTTTCCAGATATCAAGCTCTTCCTGCTTTAGTTTTTCAAATCCCTCTTCGGTAATATAGGGTGTCGATTTCGGTTGTGGTGGGCGATATCTAGCCACGATTTACTCCATCAGGGCTCAACAAACCAGAATCACTCATCTTCTATTAGCTCCGTCACTTTCTGCAACTCCCACATTTGTGCATACAGCTTCTCATTTTCGAGCAACTCATCATGCCTGCCCATTTCGACAATCTCTCCCCCATCCAGAACAATGATTTGATCCGCATTCACTATGGTTGACAGGCGATGGGCGATAATCAATGTAGTTGTGTCCTTTGAAACGCGCTCCAATGCATGCTGGATCGCTTTCTCAGAACGACTGTCCAGAGAAGACGTTGCTTCATCAAAAATCAAAATTCGCGCCTGTTTAAGAGCAGCCCTGGCAATAGCAACACGCTGCTTTTCTCCCCCCGACAGCTTTAGACCGCGCTCGCCCACCAAAATATCATAACCCTGGGGATGGTATTCAATAAAATCGTGAATTTGAGCGATTTTCGCTGCTTCAATGATGTCCTCCTGGCTCGCATCCGGATCACCATAGGCGATGTTATAACCAATGGTTTCATTGAATAGCACAGTGTCCTGGGGCACAACGACCATGGCTTCCCTTAAGCTAGCCAACGAAAGTTCATCGGTCTGTTGACCATCAATATAGACATTACCTACATTGGGATCATAAAAGCGTAACAACAGTCTGGACAAGGTGGATTTGCCAGAGCCCGATGGACCAACCACAGCGATCATTGTTCCGCCCTTTATGGTGAAATTGATATTCTTTAATGTGGGTCGGTCGGATAAATAGGAGAAATTGATGTTCTTAAACTCAACCTCTCCTTTCTTGATCACCAAATCCCGGGCATTTTCTTTTTCACTGACATCTGGCTTCTTGTCGAGCAGGTCAAACATTCGTTCCATGTCCACCAGGGAATGATTTAAATCCCGATAAATCGAACCGAGAAAGTTCAGGGGGATATAGAGTTGAATCAAAAAGGCATTGATCATAACGAAATCCCCCATACTCATATTCTGGTCCAGCACTTCTTTGGCAGCAATACTCATCAAAAAAGTAAGGCCGATGGCAATAATCAGACCTTGTCCCGAATTCAGAAAGGATAAAGAGTTGTTATTTTTCAACGAAGCGCTTACCCATCCCGCCATGGCCTTGTCATAACGGCGCATTTCCATTTCTTCATTACCGAATATCTTCACCGTCTCGTAGTTCAGCAGCGAATCAAGAGAACGGGTATTGGCTGATGACTCTGACTCATTCATTTGCATTCTGAATCGAATTCGCCACTTCGTTACACTTACCGTGAACGCACAGTAAATTATGATCATAATTATTGTGACGATGGTAAACATCACATCGAACTGAGTCCAAAGAATCAATAGCACCGCGCCCATTTCGAATACCACAGGGATAATATTAAACACGATCATTCGTAGAAAGTTCGTGATTGCTGAATTTCCTCTTTCTATATCCCGGGATAATCCACCGGTTTTTCGCTCCAGATGAAACGCCAGAGATAACTGATGCAAATGGCGAAATACTTCCATGGAAATATGGTGGATGATTTGTACACTTGCCCTGGAGAAAACAATATTCCTTAACTCGTTAAACAAAATCGCAAAAAATCGCAAAGATCCATAGGCACATAACAGCATCAAAGGCACCGCCACAATGGCATTCGATTGAGCCTGCTCCAGAAAATCAACAATTTCTTTCAATACAATGGGAACTGAAATATTCGCTAGTCGGGCTAAAACCAAAAACACCAAACCTGCGAAAACACGGTATCGATATTGCCAAAGGTAGGGCAATAAACGATGAGAGACACGCCAATTGCCTTTTTTGTCAGTAAGAGACTGAAATCTGGGAGCCATATGTAATTAACAGGAATTCGATGGAGTTGGTTTTATGGTTTCCAATAACAGCAGAACCCATCAGGTTTTGAGCAACAGAAACACGAGGTGACAAAGCGTCACAATAACAGTTAGTTGGAGTCTGAGTGACCGATACCAATGGGGATAGCTATTTCGAATACGGCTTAATCCTTCCCACAACCAGAGTGCAGGATAACCCAGGAGCATCAAACCAATGGAAGTCGGCAAGTTAATCAGTCCAAGATAAAAGGAAATAAGAGGCAATAGAGAGAAAAATATGGCCATTGCCAGACCTAATGAAACACTTTTCTCATCGTTTTGGATCTCGGGTCGAACAATAGCGGCAAACCATAGAGTGCCTGATAAAAAGGCGAAAATCAGGTAAGAATAAATGATGAATCCATGGTGGAACACATTCTCGTATATTGGAAGCCATAACGGCCCTAACAGACCAATGAAAAACGGCAACAATCCCAGATATCCGTAACATCTGCCTTGAATTTTTAGTGCATGACTTTCGCTCAGATTATTTGCCATGGTTTCATCCTACCCTGAATCCAATTTACAACTAACCCGGCACAACAACCAACTGGGATATCGTGACATTCTCGGGCTGCTGAAGCGAGAACACCACGGTACGGGCAACATCTTCAGGATTTAGCCATGAATTAAAGCTTTGATAAAACGCTTCGGCCTTTTCCTCATTATCGATTTCATGGCTAAACCGATTAGCGGCAAATCGGGTTTTCACCAAACCCGGAAGGATTTCCGTCACTCGAATACCCATTCCCACATAATCCAGTCTCAGAGACTCACTAAACCCATGGATGGCATGTTTACTGGCACTATAAATTGAGCCCGAAGCGTATCCATGCAATCCGGCAACGGATCCCATGTTAACGATATGACCATTTCCCCGGTTTACCATTCCGCCAATGATCCGACGGGTCACTCTGATCACACCGGATACATTAGTCTCGATGATATTCACCCATTGTTCCGTGTCACCCTGATCAAATCTGCGACGTCCCCCAACATCATGTCCGGCATTGTTGACCAGCACATCTATTTGATGATACTGCGGACACAATCGATCAAATAGCGTGGCAACCGAGTCACTATCATTTACATCCAGAAGCAAAGGAACAAACGGCTCTCCCAGTTGCCCGGAAAGCATTTGCAATGCGTCCATGTTTCTCCCTGCTCCAATAACAGTAAAACCGGCTTCAATCAGTGATTTGGCTATTGCGCTCCCGATGCCGCTGCTGGCTCCAGTAACGAGAGCTATTTGGGTGTTTTGATTCATGGCCATATTGTATCGTTTATCCCAAAGAATAAAACCGCTACCCTCCACACACAGTGCCGAACCGGGGATCAACCATTGATCGGGCATCAACCGGGCATCGATCGGGAATTGATATTGAATCTGAAACCGCTTTGCTTATACTGAACATTACATTTAAGATGAAGCGGTCCTACCGGATCGCTAATTGACGCAACTCAGTGGGCTTACCCTGGCTCGATTACTCTGGCTAAATTACCTTGGCTAAATTACCTTGGCTCAATTGCTCTAATTCACCTACCTGCAATCTCGTATAAATCATGAAACCCTATTACACAGTGGATATTCACACTCAGTTGGAAACCCTTTCCCCATTTGCAACCACTGCGGGGTATGAGCTATTGGAGGGCAATCCCCAGGCGTCCATTCGGTTTGATCGTGGCGCTGCAAATACCAGACATCGGCTGGGGATTTGGCGCTGCACTCCCGGGGCATTTAAATGCACAGAGAAAGGAGATGAGTTGCAAGTCATTTTGAAGGGGAAACTCAGAGTCACTGAGGAAAATGGGAATAGCCATGAATTTGGTCCTGGGGATAGCTTCTATAGTGAAAAAGGAGAAAATGTGATTTGGACCATTCTGGAAACTGTGGAAAAAGTCTTTTTTACCCATGATGAAGACCTGCCCGGGCCCGGAGTTGGTTAGCCAAAAACGGATGACAGCTCAATAAAAATTAATCATAGACGGAAAATCAGATGGAGTTTTTCATCTTTATTCTGGTAGGGGCATTTGCCGGCGGGTTTGTGAATGGCCTTAGCGGTTTCGGAACGAGCATGACCGCATTGGCATTCTGGTTATATGTAGTTCCTCCCACTATCGCCGCCCCTTTGGCGGTGACCTGTTCATTGGTGGGTCACTTGCAAACCATGCCTTCCATTTGGCGCCAAATCAATCTCAAACGGGTAATGCCGTTCATACTTGGTGGTGCATTGGGAGTGCCATTTGGTGTTTATTTTTTGTCTCGTATTACCGCAGACTCTTTCAAATTCTATCTTGGCATTCTCATTGTTAGCTACTGTGTTTTCATGATACTAAGAAAAAAGCAGCCTGGCACAATTCAAAGTAACCTGGGCATGGATACCAGTGTGGGTTTTTTCGGAGGAGTTCTTGGTGGTCTATCCGGCCTATCTGGACTACTGCCGACGATATGGAGCAACTTTCGCGCTTGGGATAAAGTAGTCAAGCGAAGTGTATTTCAAACCTATAACTTCACCATCGCTCTGATTGCGCTTTGCATGCAAGGGGCATCGGGGTTCATCACTCTGGATTTGATGAAGATCATCGGACTTGCTTTGCCGGGCACATTACTGGGTGTTTGGCTAGGACACTGGGTGTATAAAAAACTGGGTGATAATCGTTTTAATCAGGCCATTTACGTAATCCTGATCGTCGCTGGTCTGAATTTATTATTCGACAGTATTTGACCCTGAAAAACCCGATTCCAACTATATAACGAAAACGAATAAGCTATTTCGAACACGGTATTGGTTGATAGGTCGGTGGCTTGATAGACTTCGCAGTTTTTTATTGTCCTGCATTTTTATTGTCCTACGATGGATATTTCCTCAATAGATATTTCAACGAATATTCCCGAGACCATGGAAACCGACACAAATAACGAAAAAACCATCGGTATTATTGGTGGCTTGGGCCCCGAAGCAACTGCTGATTTCTTCAATCGCATTATTCGTAACACCCCTACGGAAAAGGACCAGGATCATCTCCACGTCATTATTGACAATAACCCCAAAGCCCCGAATCGTAACCAGGCCATTGCCGGAACAGGGCCGTCTCCTTTTGAGTCCTTCAAACAAAGCGCCCTAAGACTAAAACAGGCCGGTGCGGAATTATTAGTGATGCCCTGCAACACCGCCCATGCTTTTAAAGATGCCATTATCCACAACGTCGACACGCCTTTTATTGACATCGTTGAAGAAGCCACCGCCCATATCGCGAAGCACTATCCGACAATCGAAAAGGCCGGGCTCCTCGCAGTGGACGGGTGTCTGCAGACCAGGTTGTATCACAACGCCCTGGCGGGTTGGGAAATTGAAACGCAATGCCTCGATACCAGGGCTCAACATGATTTTATGGAATTAATCTATCAGATCAAAGCGTCTGGAGTTAACGCCGATATCAAACAAACCATGATGTCATTCGCCAGATCCTTAGAGGACAATGGCGCAGAGGTCATTATCGCGGGATGCACCGAGGTCCCGTTGGTGCTTTCCCCCAAAGATCTTTCGATCCCTCTCATTGATTCAACTGAAATTCTTGCCACACAATGCGTGCGCTATGCACGTCAGGGATAAACCCTGATCATAGACACTGCCTCTATCAATATCCATAACATCGCATTTAGTTATGACCATCACCTATATCAAGAAAGCCCCCAAGACCGCACAAACCGGCAGCGAAGAAACTTCCGCAACGGTTACCCAGATGTTAGAAACCCTTAAACAGGGAGGTGAAGACTCAGTAAAACAGTATTGCTCAGATTTCGATGGCTGGAATGGTGAAATTATTGTTTCGCAATCCACCATAGAAAATGCAATCAAACGCCTTCCAGAGACGGTCAAGGACGATATTCGTTTTGCCTATCAGCGTATGTCACGGGAGGCCGCTCACAAGGTCGCACCAGTGGCGTCTCGAATTTCCAGATATGAAGGAATGGAAGGGCATGCCATGACCGGCGATGTTTGACTGGAGAAGTACTTTCCAGAAGAAAAATTCGATTTACACGGTGAATTGGAAAACAGTTAGTATTCACCTGCAATGAGAGTAGGGCTAATCCTGGCATTTAAGGCTAAGCCTGATACTCATTAACTGCGATAAACACACACCCAGACCATCTAACAAAAAGCCCCAGATGAGAACCGAGCAATGAATGATCCTGCTGAAGAAAACAGACTTGGCATCGATTTGAGCGATCCAGGCCCGCTGCCTCAAGCTGCCATTGATCAGGCGGTAGACCTTATGAGAACAGGTCGATTACATCGGTATGGAGAATATAGCGGCACAGAACCCCATGCAGCACTGTTGGAAGAGGAATTCGCCAATTACGTGGGCTCCCGGTATGCCGTTGGCATTAACTCCGGAGGCTGTGCAATTTTCATAGGTCTGAAAATCGCTGGCGTAGAAGCAGGAGACCCCGTGCTGGTCAATGGATTTAATCTTGCCCCAGTTCCTGGAGCCATCATCACGCCGGTGCTCGCGCTGTACTAGTAGAAATCGACAACGGTTATTGTATCGATATTAACGACCTGAAAGAAAAGGCCGAGAAAAGCGGCGCCAAAGTATTGCTTCTCACTCATATGCGCGGCCATATTGTGGATATGCAACAAATCAGCGAGGCCTGCGATGAATTAGGATTGGTCCTGGTCGAAGACTGCGCCCATACCATGGGAGCCAAGTGGGGAGACAGATTTACCGGCAGATTTGGCGCAGTAGGCTGCTTTAGCACCCAGACCTTCAAACACATTAATTCTGGTGAAGGAGGCATCCTCGTTACCGATGACGAAGACATGGCGGCTAAAGCCATTCTTTACTCTGGCAGTTATATGCTTTATGGACAACATCAAAGTGCCCCATCCCAGGCGGTGTTTGATAAGTGGAAAAAACACATTCCAAATTTCAGTATGAGGATGTCTAATCTGGTTGCCTGTATTTTGCGCCCCCAGCTGGCGCAAATGACCCAAAGAGGAGAGCGATGGAATGACGCGTATGTTGCTCTAGAACAAAAACTCAATGGCATTAACGGCGTCGAAGTGTTACTCCGGGATACACAGGAAAGGTATGTGGCCAGCTCCATTCAGTTCAAAATCAACGGACTCGACCAGCAACAGATTATTAAATGGGTTGATCAGTGCACTAACCGCGGAGTAGCGATCAAGTGGTTCGGCCGTAGTGAACCCATGGGTTATACCAGTCTTTATCAACACTGGCAGTATCTGGAACCACAATCTTTACCGAAGACCGAAAACATTTTGGAAACGACCTGTGATATGCGAATTCCTCTGTCCTTGACCGGGGAGAACTGTGATCAGATTGCACACATCATGGAACAGGAACTGGAATTTTTTCGCTAAATATGACAATCACCTTTAAATTAACAAAATAGTATAACCATGCATTTATCAAGATTTCCCAGAGTCCATCTCGCCCATCTTCCCACACCATTGGAGCTACTACCCAATCTAAGCAAAGCTCTTGGGGGGCCCAATATTTACATCAAACGGGACGACTGCACGGGTCTTGGTTCCGGTGGAAACAAAACCCGAAAGCTTGAATTCCTGATTGCAGATGCACTAGAGAAAAAAGCGGATGTCGTTATTACTCAGGGCGCCGTGCAATCCAACCACGCAAGACAAACCGTTGCAGCGGCGACCAAAATGGGAATGGCATGCGAAATTCTCCTTGAGAACCGCACCGAAAGTGTTGAGCACGAATACCTGGAATCGGGAAATGTCTTTCTGGACAAATTGTTTGGCGCCAATGTTACTTCCTTTGCCAAAGATACTAATATGGACCAGGCTATGGAAGATAAGGCGGAGGAGCAACGGATTGCCGGTAAAAACCCATACATTATTCCAGGCGGTGGATCCAATGCCATTGGTGCACTTGGTTACGTGAACTGCGCCATCGAAACATTGACCCAAGCCAATGACATGGGCCTAAAGATTGACCACTTTGTTACTGCCACTGGAAGTGCCGGTACCCAGGCTGGGCTGATTGTTGGTCTGGAAGCCACTAACTCCCTGATTCCGCTTCTGGGCATCGGTGTTCGCGCTCCCAAAGAAAAACAGGAAGAAAACGTCTTCAACCTGGCTTGTAAAACCGCCGACCACATGGGCATTTCCGGCTGCGTCGCCCGGGAAAAAGTTATCGCTGATTGCAATTATGTCGGCGGTGGTTATGGCGTACCCACAGAAGGAATGCTCGAAGCTGTGTCCATGATGGCCAAACAGGAAGCCATTCTGATGGACCCGGTTTATTCTGGAAAAGGGCTCGCTGGACTCATCGACTACATCCGTAAGGGGATTTTCAAAAAAGACGAAAACATCGTCTTCCTACATACCGGGGGTAGCGCGGCACTATTCGGTTATACGAATGCGTTCAACTTTACCTGAGAGGAAAGCCAGCAACGATAAATCAGAAATAGGAAATCACTCTTCGTTTATAGACAATATACTGGCAATTACAGACAATTGGTTGATTCAGATTAGTAATTTCCACAGAATAGCCATTATTATAAAAACGGAAACCCCGTCATTTCTGATGGGGTTTTGTTTAAGACTTGAGGAGTTTTCGCATTCATAATTCCTACTTTCGATATTTATCGGCGACGATCACTAACCATGCAAAACAGGAAAAAACCCTATGGAACACTGGATGCATCTTACCAGGCTGCGGGTGGATATAATGGACTGATAACTCTGGTTGATCGGTTCTATGATTATATGGATAGTCTCCCCGAGGCCAGCGTCATACGGGAAATGCACCCGGAAACCCTCGACGAATCCAAAGAAAAACTGGCACGTTTTCTTAGCGGCTGGCTCGGAGGTCCGAAACGCTATCAAGAAAAATATGGGCCCATCAGAATCCCCATGGTCCACTTGCATTTAGACGTGGGCGCCGCGGAAAGAGACGCATGGTTATTATGCATGGAAAAAGCGCTGGATGATTCGAGCTATGACGCAGGTTTTAAGACATACCTACTCGATCAACTAGCCCGACCAGCAGAACGCATCAGAGAAGTCACGGAAAACAGACGCGCTAATGAATCAACCCCTAAAGACTCCTAATTCCTGGTGGTCGAGCGTGCCAATCCGAAGACCTACTGGCCAGAGCTTTTCAACGCCTGATATCTCTCCAAAGCGAGCTTTCGACTAGAGGATAAATCCACAATGGGCAACGGATAGCTTTTTCCAGCAACAAAATTGATGCTAGAGAGAACAGACGCCGGTGCAGCCCAGGGTTGGTGGATATATTTTTCAGGTAGATTGGCGATTTCTGGGACCCACTTTTTGATATACAAGCCTTGCTGATCAAAACGGCCGCCCTGTCTCACTGGACTAAAAATTCGAAAATACGGTGCGGCATCTACTCCACAACCTGCAGTCCACTGCCATCCCATTGTATTGTTTGCCAAACTAGCATCCACCAGAGCATCCCAAAACCACTTCGCCCCCTCTAACCAATGCACTAGTCCGTTTTTGGTTAGAAAAGATGCCACTAGCATTCTAATACGGTTGTGCATCCAGCCCGTTCGCCATAACTCTCGCATTCCAGCATCAATCAGTGGGATACCGGTCTTTCCCTCACACCAGGCTTGAAAAAAAGCTTCGTTCTGTCGCCATTGAAAATCGACAAACTGCTCGCGGAAAGGCTTGTGAGAAGTGCATGGAAAATGGTAGAGCAAATGATGGGCGAAATCTCGCCAGATTAGCTGTTTCAAATAAGGCTTTACATCATCTTCCCGCTGACGAAAAGAAGCATACAGCTGAACCGCATGCCATACCTGCCGCGGTGATATCTCGCCAAAATGCAGATGTGGAGATAGCCGCGAAACTCCTAACGTGGCGGGAATATCCCGGTCCGTGGTATAACGCAGTACAACCTCATCGAGAAACTGTTTAAGTTTCTCATTAGCTCCTGCTTCTCCAGGTTGCCAATGGTTTCCAAATTCATTGTGCCAGTTTTTCTCCGGTAACAGATTCAATTGCTCCGGTATCAAGTGTGCGGGTGAGGGTTTTACGAAAGTTAAAGAAGCCGGTTTTCTATGTTCTATACCAGGCAATGGTAATTGGAAATATCGGCGGCTAAAGGGTGTGTAAATTTTATAAGGCCCGCCCCCTTCTTTTTCTATGTCCCAGGGTTCGTACAACAAGGCACCATTGAAACTCTTTGCGACAATCCCGTTTTTCCCTAACTCCCTTTTAATGAATTTATCCCGCTTGATAACGGCGGGTTCGTAAAGTCGATTCCAATAAACGGCATCAGCCCTGGTTTCATTATATAGGTCGATAAGGGTCTTAAGACTTTCCCCCTGACGTATAACCAGAGCACCACCGTGGGCTTTCAGATCTTCTGCAAAGCTGACAAGACCATGGTGTAACCACCAACGACTTGCTGCTCCCATCTCCCATGGCGCCTCTTCCCGATCATTGAAAATATATGCAATTACTATCTGATCGTGATATCGAAGGGCAACATTTAACGCTGGATTATCCGTTAACCGAAGGTCTCGTCTTATCCAGACAATGGCTGTGGATGGCATGAGATCGGAATAAATCTGATTGAATAACGTAGAGGCTTACAAACCGAAGTGAAAGTTTCCTATCTGACAGATATAGAGAGAAAACCCATCATTGATTTCATCCAGGGATTTAAGTGAGACTGAACAACTGATACATTGATGGCAGGTGTAATCTGGTTTTGGTACTGTTGGTTATAGGTAAACATCAATTAGACACCAGAATTTTCAGTAACGTAATTCGGTATCGCAATCCAGGTTGCGTGGCAATGGATTACCATTTGTCTTATTTTAAACTCCGATTTCAGGCATAGCCATTGTTAGCATTTATCTTCGCCGTCATCCTGCTTGTTCTCACTCCAGGGCCTGGGGTACTTTCCACCGCGGGCTTAGGAGCAGCTTGGGGCTTTAGGGCTGGACTGCAATACGTCATTGGCCTTTTTCTCGGTAACAATCTTGTGGCATTCATCGTGGTATCCGGAATGGCAACAATATTGTTCACCATTCCTTATGCACGAACTATTCTATTGATACTATCGGTTAGTTATCTGATTTACCTGGCGGCGAAAATCGCCTTTGCAGGCTCCAAAATTGGTTTTATTTCTGCTACCGGAAGACCCGGAGTTCGCGCTGGAATTCTATTGCAGATTATCAACCCCAAGGCCTATGTGGTAAATACAACGCTATTCACGGGGTTCGTTTTTTATCCGCAGTCACTGATTACCGAAACCCTAATCAAATTTCTTATACTCAATCTGATCTGGATTCCGGTACACCTGCTATGGCTTTGGGTAGGTGGAAAAATCCAGGAAATGCAACTACCGGAAAAAATACAATTCCGCGTTAATGTCACCATGGCCATTGCCATGCTATCCGTCGTAGTACTTGCACTTTTTTCCACACGTTGATTCGGATGCATTAACGATTTGTTGAGAACCACAATCCAGGGTCACAACCTGGGCTCACAACTTGTAGATTCATCTATTTCTCCATGATCGCGGACATAAACGCTCCAACATCCTTAATCGCATCAGGATGCACGTTGTGCTCAGCATCATAGGTTTTCAATTCAACACTGTAACCCAACCCAATCAGCCTTTCCCGATCGTTCTCACCAATAGTCAGTGGTATCGCTCGATCATTCGCTCCGTGACCGGCTAAGATCGGGGTCTTCTGGTTTTCCGTAGTGCGTTCCCCTGCGATGCTATTTACAAACGGTAAGTAGGTTGATAAGGCAATAATGCCGGCGATCTTTTTAGGGTACCTAAGAGCCGAAAAATAGTTTGCCGCTCCCCCCTGGGAAAAGCCCGCAAAGAAAATTCGTTCAGTGGGAATACCTCTTTCATTTTCCCGATCTACGAGAAACCGATACATCTCAAAGGTCTCCTCTATCCCCTCCCGATCCTGATCCATACCAAACTCTTCGCCTCTGGAGTCATACCAACCTCGCATTTCCTGACCCTGATAGCTGGTTATTGCCAATAGTCGTCCTCGGGGAAAAATGAAACGTGTTGCTTTTGGCAATTGCATCCCGGCTGGAACATGCTCAAAGCGATCTGCGTCGCCATCCAGACCATGTAACCAGATGATAGAATATTCCGGTGCCTCGCCGGTTTGAACCTCGATACACTCAACATTAGCCGATTGATTTTGAGACTGCATAAGAAACTCCTGACTTTGATTTAGGACTCGAATTACTATAACCCCTGGATTGGGCTGCACAAGACCTGATAGTACCAAATAATGCACCCACGGCATCAAAATCCAGAACTGAAACACAGCACTCTAAAATTAAAGCGCTTTTAAACAGGATTTTTCAGGCAAGCGGGTTAGTCATCCCAAAAGCCTTTGAGTCGTTAATAGATCAGTCGACCAGGTACGCCTATTATCGTTTTTATGGACTTTGGAATAAAAACTAACAGCCATCAAACCATAACGAAAGCCTGTGTCAGCGGGTTAGCCCAGCCCTCGCCAGGGGTTTATCTGTCCTAATTCCCTCGCGCTTTATGACGTATAAGCCCGCTGCCATGATGACAGCCACGCCCAGAATTGTTTGCATATCCGGGACTTCTGACAGAAACAAATAACCAAGAATAACTACCCAGATAATGGGCGAATACTCCATGGTCGCAATTTTCGAGGCTTCACTCAGCTGATAAGCCTGGCTTGATAATACCGATGCCCAAGCCGTTGCGAACCCGGAGCCCATTATTAATAGAGCATCCTGAATATTCGGCATCGCCCAGGATCTGAAAAGAAATTGAATACTGGGATTCTCCGATTCCATGTTCACAAAACTGAGGGCGATCGCCATTAAGACCCCTGCTACGAAATAGACGAAATTGGAATAAAACGCCATTACCGTGGCTTTGGCATCCAGCTCCATTGTTCTAATCATGATTTGTGCACAGGAATACGAAAAAGCCGAAAACACTGGCAACAGACTATGGATACCAAAATCTTCACCTCGGGGATTCAAAACGATGATCACTCCAATGAAACCAAGGATAATGCCCCCTATTCTACGAATACCCAAAGACTCTCCGAGTATGGGAACACTCAATATTGAAATAAAAAAAGGGCTGGTAAAAAATAACGCTGTGGCCGTCGCCAGCGGCATTGCCACAATGGACAAATAGAAAAACATAAAGGCGACCAGCAAAAAAATACCCCGTAAAACCATTTTGACCGCTGGCTGGCTTTTTAACGCCTGAAATTCACCGGACATCCGAATCCAAAAAAAGATTAGGGGCACAGCTACCATCGCTCTGGCTACCAGCAATTGATGGACGGCATAGCCATCACTCACCCCTTTCATAATGACGTCCTGAATGGTAAACAGGAGTTTAGATAGACTAAGAAAAAGAATGGATTGGATAAGGGGTGTCATGTCGAAAGATCAAGAATTTTTCCAACTTCAGTCATACGTTCATATTACCGAATGCGCCATTGACACACACCCTGAAAGTACTATTCTAAACCGACTTACCTGGTCATGAAACGCCTTATTTGTATGGATTTCTCATCGGCTAGTCTGAATGAAGGTCGAAACCGCATCAATATCATTTCCTGAACAACAGACTTCCGCCCCATTTCCAGGTTTAAACCGCCAGTTATTTCGCTAATATTCAGCTCTTTAACTCAATTGGGTATGTTCTCAAAACCCCAGTAGCGTTAGAATCGGGCTGCGGAAAAGAGCGACGGTTTGCAGGGAACCAATACAGAAAGTCATAACCTATCGATTTATCTGTTGTCTTCATCAGCATGACTCCAAAGCAAATAAGCGCCCGCTCTCTTAATCCCCAAACACCCCAAACACCCCAAACACCCCAAACAACCAATCAGATATTTCGCGTATCAACTATTTCACGTCAATGTCTTCACCCGGTATTCTTATTCTGTCTGCGCCGTCTGGTGCAGGAAAAACCAGTCTGGCCAAAGCCCTGGTTGATTCCCGGAACGATGCCCAATTGACCGTTTCTCATACCACCAGGAAACAGCGCCCTGGAGAAATTGACGGACAGCACTATTTCTTTATTGAAAAGGCAGAATTCGAGGCCATGATCGCAAGGGGTGATTTTATTGAGCACGCAGTGGTCTTCGACCATTATTATGGGACTTCAGCAAAGACCATCGACGCACTGCTTTTAAATGGGAAGCATGCTATTCTGGATATTGATTGGCAAGGTGCCCGAAACGTGCGGGAAAAATTTCCCCAGGCAAAATCATGTTTCATTATGCCGCCATCACTACAGTCATTAGAAACACGCTTGCGTCAACGTAAACAGGATAGTGAAGAAGTTATCCTTCGACGTATGCGGGACGCGAAAAAAGAAATGGATCATAAAAGTGAATATGATCAAATTATCGTAAACGACAATTTTGACGAAGCATTAAAAGAGCTTCGGAATATCTTACGGGATTTGGACCATGGCTAATTGCTATTCCGGCTAATTGCTATTTCCATTTTCCAAACAGTTGAATGAATTTTTATTAAAGATTTTTTATTGAGGATCCTAAAATATGGCACGTATCACTGTTACAGATTGTCTTGAACATGTTGATAACCGGTTTGAATTGGTATTGGTTGCGACAAAGCGGGCTCGACAGCTCATTCTTGGTGCTGATCCCCTGGTTGAACCGGATAATGACAAACCCACCGTTATCGCATTACGGGAAATTGCAGAAGGAAAAATCACTGCCTCTATTCTCGAAGAAGACACTACCATTTCAGGTCTTGATTTTGACACAAGCGAAGAGTTAAACGATATGTTTGAAATCTCCGGAGAAACCGACGGTGAGCAAGCTTCCGCTAATCAAGCGCCTGAATCAGCGTCTTAGTAGCTACTACTCTGACGGAGTCGCCTCCACCGATCATGCTGGCCTCGTTAGCGAGCTAACGGACCAGCTTCGCTCCTATTTGGACGATGAGTCCATCGATGATATTTATGAAGCCTATCTCTATGGTGCAGAGGCTCATAAGGGGCAAAAACGACAGAGTGGAGAAGACTATATTTATCACCCACTTGCTGTCGCCAAAATTTTGGGTGACTTGCGGATGGACAGCCGCACGATTATTGCGGCGATTCTCCATGACGTTGTCGAAGACACGGATATAACTCTGGCTCAACTAGCCGACCAATTCGGCGACGACGTCGCTGTATTGGTTGACGGTGTTAGCAAGGTCAGTCAACTCGAACAGGAGTCAAAGGAACACGCCGAAGCCGCATCCTTCCACAAAATGCTAATGGCGATGGCCAAAGACATTCGTGTCATCATCATTAAACTATCCGACCGCCTACATAATATGAACACGCTCTCCTCACTCAAGAAGGAGAAGAGACGTCGAATATCAAAGCAGACGCTGGAAATTTATGCCCCCATCGCCAATCGCCTGGGGATACGCGAATTCGCACAAAATCTTGAGGATCTGAGCTTTGAGGTACTCTATCCGAAACGATTCCGCGCAATCAAGGAAAGTGTGGAAGCTAACAGACAAGGAAAAGAATCCATCATTGAAGACGTATGTTCCCTGCTTCGTAGCAAATTTACCCACTTTGGCCTTGGAGCTGAAATTCAGGGGCGAAACAAGAGCATTTATAGCATCTATAGGAAGATGCAAAGAAAAAAGCTGTCTCTAAAAGATGTCCCGGATATCCGTGCTATTCGTATCATCGTTGAGTCCCGGCACCATTGCTATCAGGCTTTAGGTATTTTGCATCAAATCTATAAACCTCGCCCTAGCGCTTTTAAAGATTACATAGCATTACCCAAGGTCAATGGTTATCAATCACTTCATACCATTGTCGTCGGCCCTTTTGGACAACCGGTGGAAATACAGATACGCAGCCAATCCATGCATCGAACCGCGGAAATGGGTGTGGCATCCCATTGGTTTTATAAAACAGAAACTACCGGTGAACACGCACCACAACAGTTAGCTCAACAGTGGCTTACGAGCTTTCTTGAGGCCCAGGAACAATCCTCCACCTCTGGTGAGTTTTTGGAACACCTCAAGGCTGATCTATTTCCGGACGAGGTATTCGTTTTCACTCCTAAGGGTGATATCAAACGGCTACCCAGGGGCTCCACGGCACTGGATTTTGCGTATTCTGTTCACTCAGATATCGGTGACCACTGCATTGGTGCCCGTATTGATCAAATCACCGTTCCTCTGCACGAACAGCTCAGTAACGGTGATCACGTCGAAATCATTACCTCGAATTCTGCCCGACCAACGCCGTCATGGTTAAATTATGCTGTGACCTCAAAAGCCCGAGCCAAAATTCGATATTATCTCAATCAGCAAAAAACCAAAGAATCAATTTCCCTGGGCAGAAGGCTTCTTCGTCAGGCACTGGGGAAACTGGGGTACCGCCGCATTCGCATACCCACAGGAGACAAGAATACGCTATTGAAGCAACTGCAGGTTAGTGAATGGGATGAGTTATTGGGAGATATCGGTTTTGGTAAACGACTAGCCGCTCTAGTGGCCAAGCAATTATTGGCCGTAACAACATTACCGGAGATGGGCGGTTCCCACTCGGAAGAACATAAATCTACGGCGCTAACCATTGAAGGCACAGAGCGACTACTAGTCACTTATGCAAATTGCTGCCACCCCATTCCCGGAGATGAGATCATTGGTACGACCACCAAGGAAAGGGGTATTGTGATACATCGGGCGAGATGCAATAACTGCAAGAATCTGCTTAAACACCCTGATAACTATTTTCACCTTAACTGGTCTGACTCCATCGCGGGAAAATTCCAGGTTTTACTGAAACTTGATACACTGAACCAGCCAGGTGTTCTGGCGAAGATCAGCAATATCATTGCGGAATACGGTTCGAATATTAATAATCTATCCGTGGATTCCAAACATAATCATACGTCGACCATGTCATTTATCATTGAAGTGACAGATCGAGTTAATTTAGCCAATATTATGCGACGACTTCATGGTGAAGAAGTCGTCGTCAAACTATCCAGAGGTTAGGAAACCGAAATGCATCGCGTTTTGTTTGTTTGTCTGGGTAATATCTGTCGTTCGCCGACCGCTGAGGGAATTTTTCGTCATCTCGTGAAAAAACAGGGCCTGGAGGAAATCATTTGCGCGGATTCAGCGGGAACAGGAGGCTGGCATATCGGTAATCCACCGGATCCAAGGGCCATACAAACTGCTCTGACGCGGGTCATTGACATTTCGGACTTACGAGCAAGGCAACTCAAAGTAGATGATTTTCTGACCTTTGACACCATTGTCGCCATGGACAGTGATAATCTCGCCAATCTTCGGCGACAGGCCGGCAACCACACGCAAAAATTGTTTTTGATGCTGGATTTCGCGCCAGATATCAAACGAACAGATGTCCCCGATCCTTACTACGGAGAAAATGGTTTTGATGAGGTTTTCGACATGATTGAAATCTCGAGTTCCGGATTGATTGAGCACATTAAACAACAGACCAGACAACAAGCTGGGCGACACATTGATGTTTGACATTTACCTACTTATTCAGTCATGAACTCGCCTCTGAAGTTGGATATTTCCTTGTCGAAACAGACACTATCGGTCTTTCAAGGCATCGAAAAAGTAAAACACTACTCCATCTCGACCGGCCTAAATGGCCATGGACAGCAAAATGACAGTGGTTGCACTCCTCTCGGGAAACATTGTATTCGGGCCAGAATCGGCGATAACCAACCCATAAACACGGTTTTTGTTGGCAGGAGGCCAACCGGTGAAATCTATAAAAAAGGCATGCGCGCCGAACAACCCCACCGGGACTGGATACTAACCCGCATCCTTTGGCTAAGCGGCTGCGAGCCAGGTTTTAATCGTTTGGGTTCGGTTGACACCATGCGTCGCTACATCTATATCCATGGCGCCCCAGAAGAAGTAAGAATGGGAGGAGTGGGATCCAAGGGTTGTATCCGCATGAGAAACAATGACTTAATTGAGCTGTTCAACATGGTCGCCCCCCAAACAGAGGTTAATATACGTGTGTAATTTACCTTTAGGGCCGCTAATGGTGGATGTACAAGGAACCTCCCTGACGGATCATGAGCGGGATTTTCTTCGCGCTCCCAGCATCGGAGCAGTTATTCTATTTAGCCGAAATTTTGAATCAAAAACTCAGGTCAAAAACCTGATCCTGGAGATCAAGTCTCTTCGGTCTCCTTCTTTATTGGTTGCGGTGGACCAGGAAGGCGGTCGGGTACAACGCTTTAGAGACGGCTTCTTCCCACTTCCTCCAGTACAAAAATTCGGCATTCGATACGATGTATCTCCTGAAGAAGCGCTATCCCTTGCAAAATCAGCGGGCAGAATCATGGCGAGCGAATTAGCCGACGTTGGAATTGACTTTAGTTTTGCCCCTGTACTGGATCAGGCTAATGACGACAGCGCTGTCATCGGCGACCGATCTTTCCACTATTCAGCAACCGTCGTCACCGAACTGGCCAATGCATTTATTGACGGCATGAATAGTACTGGCATGTCTGCAACAGGTAAACATTTTCCTGGTCATGGTGGCGTAACGGGGGATTCTCATCTCATGAAACCCATAGATAATCGGACAATTGAGGAATTACAAAATAGTGACCTGATCCCCTATCAGGCCCTTGCCAGCAAACTCGGCGGGGTGATGACAGCCCATGTTCTATTCCCACAAATCAACGATAGCATTCCGACATTTTCTTCGTACTGGATCAAGCAGATTTTGCGCCAGAGGATTGGCTTCGATGGGCTCATATTTAGCGACGATTTATCAATGAAAGGTGCCCACGATGCCGGTACACCATTACAAAGAACCGGTTTGGCTCTGGAGGCGGGATGTGACATGGCACTTATTTGCAACGATCCTACCAATGCGGAATCGGTAGCTAAGGCATTGAGTCACATAAGCACAAAGCCAGCACGCCTGGAAGCCATGCGACTTAAACCCAACCTCCTGGCGAACGAAGATGAAATTGGACAAATGCAGGACCGACTAATGTCAATCAGCTAAAACAAAACCATGGTAGGAATCAAGTCCAAATATTAGTTTGCGATAGTCCCTAATGTTGTAATAGCTCCCGTGATGTAGTTATGATATTTGAATTGACCACCGGGAGTTCCAAGATAACCATCGAGAGCGAATTCCCGATCCGAAAGCAAGTCCTGTTCCGAAAAGTTTTCACTGTCATAGCGTGGGTCAGGACCCGCGTGGGTATGATAACTAGTCGTTCCTGAAGAACCCGAAAAGGCTACATATACAGTATAAACTGGATATAGTCCTGGTTTGAATCGACCGGAATTGTTAAACTGGCGTTCAGTTTCTGGTCGAACACGAGGTATATATGCTACCTGACAGCCCGGTGAATGACGATCAACTCAGTTTCTTCAACATCGTTGATCAGCTGGATACGTCCCATCCCCTGATTGCCCTTGGCAATACCCTTGACTGGTCATCGCTTGAAGCCTCCCTGAGCCAGTACTACAGCGCGAAGGGGCGGGCCGCGAAACCGATCCGGTTGATGAGCGGATTGCTGATGATCAAACAGCTGTACAGCTTAAGTGATGAATCGGTGGTGGATCAATGGAAGATGAACCCGTACTTTCAGGTGTTCTGTGGTGAGGTGAGTTTCCAGACGCAGGTACCGTGCCATGCGACGGAACTGGTGAAGTTCCGCAACCGGATTGGGTCGGAGGGAGTCAGGGAGATCTTTTCGCTGTCGGTAAAACTGCATGGGAAGCTGGCAGAGGAGCGGACAGTACTGGTAGATACCACGGTACAGGAGAAGGCGATCACGTACCCGACAGACAGCAAGTTGGCGATAAGGATCATCAATCGCCTGAACAAGCTGTCGAAGTTACACGGGATACAACAACGACGAACGTACGTAAAGGAAGTGCGGTCACTTCGTTTGGCATGTCGTCATTTCCGTCACGTGAAACGACGTCGTAAGGCGAACAAGGCGTTGAAACGATTACGAACCATTGCGGGTGTGTTGCTCAGGGAATGCCAACGGAAGTTACCGATCGATGTTCTGACGGCGCAGGAAGCGAACTTTGCGTTATACGAACGTGTTTTGTCTCAACAGCCCAAAGACAGGAACAAGGTTTACTCCCTGCATGATCCTGCTGTGTACTGCGTGGGCAAGGGGAAGGATCACAAGGCGTATGAGTATGGTCGCAAGGCGTCAGTGGTGGCGACGAAGGAGTCACAGGTGATTGTGGGGGTGGTGAGTCATGACGAACATGATCATGATTCGAAGACCCTGAAAGCAGCACTGACAGAAGCCCATACCCACCGTGAGACATCGATCAGGCTGGCGGTGGTTGACCGGGGATATCGGGGAGCGAAGAATAAAGTGGATTGTGAGGTGCTGTTACCGGGTCCTCCGCTGAAACGGGACAATGCTTATCAACGCCAGAAGAAACGGATACTGTGTCGCAAACGAAGTGCGATAGAACCGATCATCGGTCATTTGAAGCATGATCATCGTTTATTGAGGAGCTGGCTGAAGGGAGCCGAAGGAGACCGTATCAATCTGCTGATGGCGGGTTGCGCGTGGAATTTGAGAAAGTGGATGATCGCTTTCTTTTTGTTTGAAAAACCCAACGGCGGAGAGCAAACATTACTCGCCATTGCCTGTTGTCAGCCCCTTGGGACGCCGCTAATCGTCGTCTGGGTGTTGTCCTGATCCGAAGGTCGAAAATGACGCATGATCGCTAACGACATCGCGCCTTTTTTCAGGACGGACTAAGTATGCAAGTGATCATCCAGATAAACCGCCGAAAGTCACGATATATTCTCTGTGGACAAATGTGAAGGCAAGAGCCGGTTACTTTAAAGAGGGAGATGTGACTAAGGAGATTTTAGGAGTAGGGTATACAGATGTTCCTACTGATCCGAAGATACTTAATGGTGTAGACCCTCATGAGTTTATTATTTCCGCGGAGTGGACATTTGGCGCAATTAATATGTGCCAGACCATAGCAGTACAATATCGTGCGCTAGCAAAAGCAACAATCAATCGAACGCTGCAGACTACGTATATTAGATATGCAGAAAGCCTTGAAACAGATGCAAAGACAATGCTTAGCGGGGTCGAATGTTTGCTTCTCGATACATCAAGAAACGACAGGAATATTTATGCCTACTACTATGCTAACAGGCGTTACTACATACCATTTGGGTGGTATGCGAACAGAGTTGATAGTTTATGCTCAACATCATGGAGTCTCATGGTTGAGAATAGTTTTAACCCTTTTATTCTTGGAGGTGAGTATAGCGCCCAGGTAATAGATCCAGACGTATACACAATCACTTCGAGAACATTTTCGCTACCGCCAAAATCAAAAGAAGACAAAATGTATTCTTTTTTTCAGGCAGGGGTGCCGGCAATTCAGCAAAAATTGGTGAATTTTCTAATTGTCAATAACACCACAAACCTGGGTGATCCACCCTCTGCATTTAATACGGGGTTACCGCTTAGCTTTTATGCACGTAAGTCATATTGGATAACTCCGCCAAATAATCAGAAAACACCAAATAGCAAAAATGCAATAACCGAACGTTGCCTTGCGCATTATGGTGCGGATATATATGACGTTGCGACAGCACAATGTGCTCTGAGTATTTTTCCTGAGCTTGCAGAAGGCATGTCTGTTGCAAGTGGGCAAACAAAGAGGCTGCTCAGCAGTTTTTCTATGCCTAATGTGACGTACCCTACGGTTACTCTCTCACGTCCTACAGCAAGTACCATTCGGGGATGGACGGATGTTAAAAAGAAAGGAGATAATACAAGTGCAGGCGCATACTTTTTTCGAATGATAGCCGATCAGTATAAATTGACTGATCCTCTATTGGGTGGTGCTCATAAGTGGTCAGATTGGAAACCTATAACGGGCGAGAATGCGTGGGCAGCTTTTATCGGACCATTGCAAACGGCGTATAGTGAAAACAAAGGGATACCTCCATTAGAATCAGATGCAGTGCAACTTGGGTTGAAAGTGCTTCCTGCCTATCAGGCTATGGTAAGCCCAGGTGGTGGGATTTATTATGCGCCCTGGAATACTTCTGCAAACAAGGCTGGTACTTTTGTTGATCCTTTCATGATCTCTAATGAGAATAATTTTTCAAGTTATGCGGGTTTGACGATGTTAGAACAAGTGTTAGCTAAAGGAGGAGATCAAGAGAATCTCGCTATTGTAACGAACTTACTCGAAGGAATTGAAAATTACTTTTCAACATGTCTTTTTGACGAGAAAAAGAATCATTTTTTCACTCAGGGTAGCTACAATAAACTCAAGGGAGTAAAGAAAAAACCAACAAATACCATCGGGCCATTTATTGGAGGAGGGGACTTTGCTGTTGATGTCCATACCTGGGGCTGTAGTGTGCTTGGTGTTGAAAAAGTTGATAGTTGGTTTGGCACTAACCAATATCCAAAGTTAAGCGTGTATTCGCTGTGGCAGACGGTAAAGCTAAAAGCTGGGTATTTTGAAGATGGAGATACGTCAAAGAAGATTCTTGGGGTTGGTTACACGGATGTAAAAAGTCTTAAAAAGCTTACGCCGCCAATACCTAAGGATAAACGCCATAAGTACATAATTTCGGCGGAGTGGACATTTGGCGCTATTAACATGTGCCGAGTTATTGCTGATCAGTATAATGAGCAGTCAAGTCCGTATTACAATCCACTGTGGGCGCGATCAATGAGAGAGGATGCTGACTCTATGCTTCAGGGAGTGACGAAGCTTATGTTGGATAAGGAATCCCGTTCTGATGACACTGAAGCATTCTATTACACCAATAGGCGATATTATATTCCATTCGGTTGGTATGGAAATAAAATTGATAGCTTGTGCTCGACAGCATGGGGAATAATGGTCTTTAATCACTTTAATCCATTTGTATTGGGAGGAGGTAACGGAAAAAGAATGCCAATGGCTATTTCTCATCCTATGCGACCTCTGTTGCATTTGCGCAACTTGCAGTTAGACATTAAAGATATTAGTGAAAATTAAGGCATTTCTTTAATTTTGTATGATTTATTAAAGTAAGGCTCCTACTTTTATTAAACACAAATCTCTCATGCTTAAAAGATTAATGTGGATGGTCGCATCGTTACTGAATAGATGTTCTTAGTCTATTGCTTGTGGTGCTGAATTGGCATCGATCATGGTTCGGTACATTAGGCGGGGTTGTTTGCCATAATCGTAAGTAGCGTAATGCATCAGTGCACGGTTGTCCCAAATAAGTATATCTCCTACTTGCCATTGATGGCGATAAACAATTTCTGGTGTAGCACAAAGGTTTAGATTAATGCTATTGATGATGTGTTGGCTTTCTTGACTTGTGCAGCCATCAATGACTTTTACTAGATCCATGTTGTAAAACAATACGGGTTCTTTTGAGTCTGGATGTTGACAAATTAAAGGGTGCAATGTTTCGCTATGGTCTGATAAAACGGGATTGAGAATTAGCTGTTTTTCCAGGCGTTTTACGAAGGCGTTACCAGAGTGTAGGGCTTTTTTATTTTTAATCAAATTGTAAGTATCACCAAGTAAATAATCCAGGGCTTTTGCCATGTCCATAAAGAGGGTGTCACCACCTGGCTTGGATACAATATGTGCTTGCATTATAGTAAATAATGGAGGGAGTTTTTTATAGGATACATCGCTATGCCATACATTTCCCCGGCCAACTGGCGCTCCGGCATGATTTTCAAAAATTTGCATATCGGTACGCCCAGCAATGTCATTTACAAAAGGTGCATTTTCTGCCACTGGTTTTTGAGTGAGTGTGAATCCATTGACAGAAAGCTGTCCCCATAGTCTGGAAAAATGGCGTAACTGTTTAGGGGTTGTGTTTTTCTGCCCACGCAAGACTACAACCTTATGGGCGATAATCGCTTGGCGTATCAATGAAAAGTGATCTTTACCAAGCGCTTGTGTTAAATCGATTCCATGAACTTCGACGCCACAAGCGGTAGATAGTAATTCCAGGAAGCAAGTTGATCCCATCATTTTATCCCTAATATTTGTTCCTGCTTTTTTAGTCTACGATTTATTGTAGTATATTAAGATCTTCATTTTCAATGTGGATGAGTCGAACGATTTGGTGAGAATTTTGAAAAACAGGTGTTATAGATAACTGAACACTCTATGATGCTATGCAGATAAGGGCAATACTGGGTATCAAGGCAGGATAGGTTGGTTTTTTGCCATTCTAAATTTATATAAACAGAGGAATAGAAATGACAAATGTACTTCTAAATGTGAATAAAGACTTCGTTTCTAGTGACTGGGAAGGTAGTCCCAATGGTAATTGGTGCTACAGCATGTCTGCACCAGAGCAGATTAGCAATAAAAAGGCTTGGAAAATTGCATTCTCAGGTACGGACACTGATTGGGCTACAGTATGTTGGGCTATAAAGCCGGGTGGCACTGCACCAGTTGTACCAGGCAATGCCGCAAAACTGAAATTTTGGGCAATAGGTATGGCAGGAGGAGAGAAAGTACAATTTGGTTTTCCAAATGGCCCTAAGCAAAAGTTCACTTTGACAAAACAGTGGGCGCACTATTCGATATCCTTATCAAATTATACGGCGAATCAAACCAATCCGTTTATGTGGGCATGTGGGTCGGGATTAAATGACAATAAAACGATCACATTTGGCTTGGGCGCCTCATCTGATGCCATTCAATATATTAAGTCTTGATAGGTACCTATTTACCTATCATTTAGTTAGGTGTTAGAGAATATATAAGACGGACAAATGCTTGCCGGGAAAATGTTCCGTAGATGCAATCCCAGGCCATGTTCAGCGGTGTTTATTTGGCAAGTGCTTTTAACTAAAAATAGTCTGAAAAAATAGAAATTTTCTTATGGATAAGGTCTTTTGTATTGGGTTTCAAAAGACAGGAACAACAAGTATAGCTGTCGCGCTTGAGATACTTGGGTTTAAGGTGGCGCCAGAATTATGGAGACGCATTGATGCTAATGATTATGAGCCTCCTCTTACATATGAATTGATTCTTGCCATGGCGCATGAGCAGGTCCCTCAATACAGTGCTTTTGCTGATAATCCATGGCCTCTGCTATGGAGGGAGTTGGACGAATCGTACTCAGATGCCAAATTTATTTTGATGACCAGAAGTGAGCAAGCTTGGTATAAAAGCTTACGCCGTATGTTTCGATATTATCGTTCTCCGTTACAAGACTTTATTTACGGAGGAACCTATCCAGAGGATGATGAAACAGGCTATCTTCGTCGTTTTCGACAGCACAATACAGAAGTGCTAGAGCATTTTAAAGCAAAGCCTCATCAGTTGCTTGAGCTGTCAATGGATAAGGGACCTGGTTGGGAACCATTGTGTGCATTTCTAGGTCAACGGATACCTGATGAACCGTTTCCTCATAAGAACACTGCAATTGAACGTAATCGTCAGCTTAAATGGCATTGGTTAAGGTTGATGCGGTTTATTAAGAAGACATCTAAATATGGACATGGAAAGCAGTATGAGTAAGGTACTCGGCGTTTTTGATGGTGCTTTGATTGTGCATGCACCACATCTTGTTCCCGAGCGACGAGAGTCATATGAACGAGAGTTAAGGCGAGTTGGTGTTGAGTCGTTCGAGATCGTTAACGCTGTCGAATCTAACGAGGAATTACGAGAGCATTATAACTACATTCGACCTGCGCACCAAAATTCTGTTCGGGCTTTGAGTGTTTTGCTTTCAATCGATAAGGCGATTGAAAAAGCCCAAAATAGAGGTTTTGACTCAGTGCTCTTGATGCAGGATGATGTCATTTTTCGGGATCGTTTTGATATGATGTGGGAAGCTGTTGTAGAAGAGGTGCTACTCACTGATTGGGATATGTTGTTTTTTTATCGTTGGCATTCAAAGCCTATTAGAGAACCTTATGGAAGAATGAGGCTGGTGCCAATCGAGCATACTTTGTGTTCTCATTGTGTTGGCATTAAGGCTGCTGTATTTGAAAATATAGGCGGGTACTTCAATCTGCAATCCAGGCTCAGGAGATGGAGGATACGCCAGTGACATTTCAGTTGCTTAGAGATAAAGGTATCAAACTTTATGCAACAAACAGAAACCTGGCTGGGCAAGGTGACTTTGCCAGTGCGCTCTCGGTGGCGAAAGGTCGGTCTGGTTTTTTGGAGCAGTTTCGAATTCATATGCCTTTTTTGCGAAGCATTGCGAGCAAGCTATCTTCCGGGTATCGATTTGGATGAACTAATAACGGTTGAAGAAAAGTAAGAATGTAGATGCATATTTAGGAATTTAAGATTTAAGGATCCAAGATTTAGGGATCCAAGATTGATCTATTTGTGAATAATTCTATTTTTACAACTGATTCTGACCTGATTGATGATTTCATCTATTGCGCGTAGTCCGGGTTCACAAGATTCCTGTTCTCGAAAGGCATTTTGCATGCGACTAACATTTTTTAAAATTAGAGGGTCTGTTTGTAGCATTGAAATGAGCTTGTCGAGAGAATGAACAGTGAGATGTCTTGGGTGTAACCTCACACCTGTACCATGGAGTTGGACACGCGCGGCGTTTCCATACTGATCATTCCATCCTGGAATAATGATCATTGGAACACCAAAGAAGCTGGCTTCTCGAACAGAGCCTAACCCACCGTGGCTGATCATTGCTGATGCCTTACGTAGCGCTTTTATTTGGGGTACAAAACGCTGTATGCGAATATGATCAGGTAGTCTTCCAGTATTCAGTTCAACATCTCCATATTGAATTAAAAAACGATAGTCTTTCTTTGTGAGCGCATACTGTATGACTGTTTCGAAAACAGTTTGTGCATGTGAGTATCGTTTTGAAAAAGTGCCCATAGCGCAATAGATGAGTGGACGGTTATCTTCCCTGTCCAGATAGTCGTTGTCAGCAATATCTCTGGTTGGGTCAACGCATGCGCCAATATAGGTGCGATTTTTTCGAGTATTAACGAGTGAAGGAAACTCCAGGGCAACAGGAGCTGCGACTAGCTCAGGTACGTTCTCCGCGGTTATTCCGTATTCAAATGATCGTAGATTTATATTATATAATTTGATTTCTTTTCGCCAACTTTGGTGTAAATTTTCTGACAATCCTAGAGAGGTCCAGCGAGACGTAAGCATCGGAGGAAGTACGCAACTTTTCCTGTGTAACCAGGATATACGGCATTGCATGTTGAATAGAAATTTTTTTGAAGAAGGTATTACTGAAGATGATATTGCTGGATATTTTTCTGATTCAGTGCTTCCTAAATTAGGAGAAAAGCGAGCTACTGGCACTCCCGCTCGAAGGCTTCCCAGCATGAACGGATATGAAATCATCGTGTCAACTAAAGCGAGATCGAATGTTTCACGCTGTTGAAATCGTGTAAGGGCAGAGCAAATCTCATTTTGTTCTTCGAGGTAGCTTGGGGGTGGAGGAAACCAGCGTGTGAATTTATCATGAAAGGCAACTGCGAGGCCTGTCGGGGCGGAACGTTCTAAAAATGTACCGTAAGAAGCTACTTTCAAACCTAGCTTTGCAGCTTTTTCGCATGAGTTTTCGTTTCCCATCACAGTTACCTGGTGTCCATAAGTGACTAGAGCCTTTGCGAAGGTCAGTGCCGAAATCAAAGCACTCGTTTGGTTGCATACTACAAAGGAAATGTGTGACATTTGACTAGAGCCCTCTGAGGGAATGGATTATTGGGCGATAATGTGGTATATAACTACAATGAGTTCAGCTTCCTGGATGATATATATTATTTGAATATAAAGGCCTCCATTTTTCTATTCGATAATATTTATTCAAAAGGATTCCGTTTTAGCTCTTAAGTAGCTACAACCCAGGCGTCTTTCTTCAGCGTGCATTTCGGCAGCTAAAAATTTGATGCCATAGCTTTGTTTTCATGAGCTTTGTTTTCACGTAATAGAACAACCGGGAAAAAGAATATTATACGATGTACATTCAAGCCCATTTTACCAATGGTGCAGGGAACCAGCTCTTCCAGTATTTTTTCGCCTATTTGCTGGCACGTCATCACAATGCAACACTTCTTCATTCGCAACTTGATGTTATTGAAGTCAATGAGAAAATGGATGTTTGCATGCAAGGTATAGAGTTTGATCATGTAATTGGTAGATATGAGACCGATTTTTTGCGTTTTTTTGAGGAGCCTTTTTGGCGCAATCTTAAACTTGGAAGATGCTATCCAGAAGATTACCGTATCTATATTCCACATATAGATCACCTTAAAAGCCAGTTCCCACCACCGTCTGAGGTTAATGAGAGAGACCTGGTTTTTCATCTTCGCCTGGGAGATCGTTTGTTGCGTCGACAAGATTATGAGTTGGGGATGAAGCTTGATTTAACTCAACTGCTTGGTGCTATTAATAAAATTGATTTTGAACGGTTGCATATCGTCACAGATATGCCGTATTGGAGAAAACTGGTTCCTTACGATATCAAGCAGATGCGTTTTCATATGATGCCTGGTGAAAAACGACGCATCGAGCCGGAGATTGCTTGCGATCATTTTAATAATATCGTCGATTTTTTCTCAGACTTTGATCTTGTTGTCCACACGGGAAATAATGTTAGTGAAGATTTCAAGTTTATACGGAGCTTCAAAAAAGTGCTATTCCAACATGCTACGTTGTCTTGGTGGGCTGCAGCGATTGGTAATGCTGAGCAGGTCGGCGTCTATGGTCCGTGGAGGCCAAATGCAGGCAAACTTAACCGAAATTTAGGGCGTACTCCACTTCCAGGTTGGTTTAGTTGGGGATAAATGTAAAGCTCTAGGTTAGTTCTAAACATCGCCAGCTAAAACTATTAAAACCAAATATTAAAAACACAGTTTTTTTGATGGCACCGCCAGTTGTTCTGATCTAAATCGATCACCAGGTTTGAACCCGTATCTACCGGATGTGGCAGACAGGTTTTGATCAGAGTCAGTTCCTGCTAGCTTGTCTGGAGGTATTCATCAGGTCACTTCTAGTCGTTGAAAAACACAGAGAAATAACCTGATGGGCTATCTGAAATTCTATCCTGAGCGATGGGTGAGTTAAATAATTTGGTACAGGAATGCGCGTGCCAGCAGACTGGCGCTATGGAAACTAAATCAAATTTAAACGTCCCATTTTCAAGGGCCGACTAGTTATCGATAAAGACATGCCCCAGGTAAGCAAAAACCCCCATCATGATTCCGGTAAATAACTGGGCGTGGACTAAATAGGACAACCGCTTCATTTGTCCTGGTGTGTATCGCCAGCTAATGAACAGACCGAATGCTCCTTGCCAAATCACCAGGATTAACACAGCTGGGAAAAACAAAATATGCATCGGGATACCCATAAGGGCAATATGGAGAATAATGATAGCAACTGCACCAATGCCAAAATAGATGTGTGTGCGGTCAAGGAATCGGATTAGTTTTTGGAAATAACTGGCGTTAATGGGAGAGTCATACTCCGGTAACAACCTTCTTGATATTGCTCCTTTTCCAAGCAATAGTTTGAGTGCTGTTCTTGCATAGATAAAGATAAGAAGCCACAAACCAATTTCTCCGATGCCTTCACCCAGCTCACTCAGGAAGGTTTCTCTTTCCGGGGTTGGTGGATAGAGTGAACGCGCGTGCATGAAATAGGCTAGCGACGCAACGACAGTGACTAGCGTAAATATCAGTATTTTTTTGAGTTCCTTTGAAATGGATTTCATTGTGTTTTTAGGTGGGCTTGAGGATTTAATATCGATGCTACAGGTCTGGTGTCGTGATTAAGTAAGGTGAGGTAAGATCAAAATGTAATCAATGCTTATTAGGCGCTAATGCCTATTATGCGCTTCCGTAAGGTCGTGATTCAAACCTGGAGGATAACAGAAGGCGCCCGGATTCTGATTTCTGACTTGAAATAACGTCCATCTACCATAGAAAAATATAATCTATTACTTTCGTCTTTGCATTAGATCATCCACATGATCTCTGAATCAGGAACCTGGCCTTATAACCATATCGTATCAATGGATAGCAGATCAATGGATAATAGATGCAATAAAAGCAATTTGAGTGTTAAACAGGGACCCACAAAAATTCATCAGTCGTTCTTCCTAATTTCCTAATTGGGATGCGCCGATGTTTCTGATGTAATGCCCCCATGAACCCATTTGTTTAAAATCTCCAGATGCAACAATGATAGTATGATTGGTTGTTTCTTCCGTCATACCCACAAACCCCGGGGCCATGAAGACGGTTCCTCAATTGAGTAGACCCCATGACTCATGAAACCAATTATTACACCAGCCGAACTCTTGCTTCATGGAATGAAGCAGCACCCAGACATGAGTCAATTAATGCATCGTTATTTCACGATATCCTGGACAGTGGTTTCAACAATCTTAATCCTGACTTCGACAAACTGGTTGATCGTTATGATGTGAGTGGTCGATCAGTGGTTCAGGTTTGTTGCAATAATGGGGTTGATCTACTTTCTATCAGAAACAAAGGGGCGGGGAGGTGTCTGGGCATTGATGGTTCGAATGCGTTTATCGAACAGGCAATGACATTATCCAAACATGCGGGCCAATCAGATATTGAATTTCTTTGTTCGGATGTGTATGAGCTCCCGACCGTTTACCAATCCGAATTTGAGGTAGTCATCATCACGGTTGGTGTAGTGAACTGGATGCCAGATATTACAGGTTTTATGGAAATTTGTGCGTCACTGCTTGCCCCTGGCGGTACTTTATTGATGGAAGAAATTCACCCCATCCTTGGCATGTATGAAGAAGGGAATCCCTCGTTTCTCAATTTTTCCTATTTCAATGACGAACCTTTTCGGGATACCAATGGATTGGATTATTTTAACTATGAAAAATACGACGCCAGGGAGAACTTTTCATTTCATCATTCATTAACCGATATTTTGATGTCAGCCATTGCCAACCGATTGACCCTGGAACATGTGAAGGAGCTTCACTACAACGTGGGTAATTTTTGCGCTGATCTCGAATTTATCGATAACAACCCTCCGCTTGGAATTAACCTGGCCTGGAGAAAATAAAACCCGTTGCTTATAAGGTTCCCTTTCGGCTAATCGATCCAATAGGCGACGAAGTGGGAAGATAGCTACCAGGGGTGGGATTCATGCTGTTGTGTTCTTATGACTATTAGGAGATGATAGGACAAACAAATTATCGAAGTTACGATTAGCAATATCTTCGTCATGTTTGTTAGTTTGACTGTGATTTCTGCTACGCTAATTAATGGGATGTTGCCGAATAGGATATTCATAAATGAGATAATAATCTGACACTGAACCTGACGCCGAGGTAGTGTCTAAAAAATGTCTTCTTAGGTTCAACTCTTAAGTGCAACCGTCAAGGTTGTATTTGAATTACAGAACACCTAATGAGGTGTTCTGTAATTCAGCGATTTTCTCGGACGATGATTTAATCTGTCCATCGTCGATTGTAACGACTGTCGGCTTACTTTTAACAGTGACATTGTCTTGGGATAAAACTGTCGAACTAACCCATTCGTATTCTCATTCGTTCCTCGCTCCCACGAAGAATACGGATGAGCGAAATAGATATCCGCACTGAGTTCCTTCGCCATGCGTTCGTGGTCGCTGAACTCCCGACCATTATCATAGGTGATCGTATGGCAGCTATCTGCGCTCCCCTTGAAACAACGGATTACCTCGTTGGCAACCGGGTCTTTCTCTTTCGTACTCGAATGACCCAATAACGTGTACCGGCTCTTACGATCCACCAGGGAAACCAATACGCCGCAATGCCCTTTGCCAACAATGGTGTCTCCTTCCCAATCGCCAATTCGGGAGCGCGACTCTACACAGGCAGGGCGGTCATCAATCATCGTCTGGTTCGGAATCTGACCACGGCGGCTATAGACCCCATATCGTTTCTTTCTCTGCTTCTGGCAGCGAAGATAACCCGACAGCTTCCCGCCCATTTTCTTGTCCCGATACACGTGCTGATAAATCCATTCATGGCTGATTCGGTAATCCTGTTCTTCATACAGCCTCCATGATATTTGCTCTGGACTCCAGTAAGCACTCAGCAAACGACCCACTTCGGCCCAGTGAGAAGGCTCAATTCTTGGTGTCACCTTGTCGGCTCGACGAGACAGTGCGAACTCATGGGCCTGTTTGGGCCGATAGCCACGAAGCCCTGTATTACGAGACAGCTCCCGACTAATCGTGGACTTGTTAACACCGATCTCTTCGGCGATGGCTTTTTGTGATATGCCCACCTTCTTTAATGCAAATATCTGGTATCTTTGCTCTCGGGTGAGCTGGGTATAGTGACTCATCATGCTTCTCATCTTTGGCGAGAGGAAAAGCCGACATTATCCCAGCTTTCCCTTCTTTGACGAGTTGCACTTACTAGTTGAATTCAAGAGGTATCTTTAGACGAACCTCTGATTAATAAATTGGTGGTTATTAGCCGACCACCGAAGTCCAGAGCCAATTTTGAACATAGTTGTGCCAAAAAGCCATTTTGTTTTTCTTGTTTTTTGCCCATCGTGAGATAATTCACCCCATTGCTGGCATGCTACCAACCATTTTACTTTGAATTCTGCCGGAGCCGTTCTGCCCTCTGGATATTAATTTTGAGGACATTGGTTTTAATTACGCATGGATTAGAACTTTGTTTTTATTTTCAAACCATCTATGTTCGTCGAACAATCTCCTATCTTACCCTCACTAACTCCCTGATTGTTTCCAACTCCTTCTTCTTAATTGCCGTCAATGAAAAATCTATCTCATAAGCACGTATGGATATTGGCGGCACCCATTATTATCTCCAATATCTCCGTTCCACTGGTGGGTGCCGTGGACACTGCTGTAGTCGGTCATTTAACCCGACCAGACTACATTGGGGCTGTCGCCCTGGGTGCCATAATTTTTAGTTTTCTATATTGGGGCTTTGGTTTTTTACGCATGGGAACCACTGGCTTTGTCGCCCGAGCCTATGGGGCCGAAGATACAGAGGAGCTTTCCCGAATCACATTGAGAGTTTTGTTTCTCGGGGTCGCGATAGGCCTTCTGATTATTCTGCTTGGTCATCCCCTGATCCGGCTTGCGCTTAATTGGCTACAAAGCGAAGCCTCTGTTGAACGTCTGGCAGAAAGTTATTCCATAATCCGAATCTGGAGCGCACCAGCCACACTAATGATTTACGTTTTTACCGGAATCTTCATCGGCCTACACAATACCCGGCTCGCGTTCGTATTGCAGATTGTGCTGAATCTCACCAATATTGGCCTCGACCTTCTGTTTGTCCCGGTTCTGGAGCTCGGTGTACAGGGCGTTGCCTGGGCAACATTGATCGCGGAATACACCGCTGCGTTAACCGGCATTTTTCTTTTGAGAAAACGTCTGGCGGCTGCCTTTGCAACGGTTAAATGGTCCGAGATTTTTGCCTGGCAAGCGATTCGGGAACTAATGAAAACCAATGGAGACATTTTCATTCGCACTCTGTGTCTGGTTTTTTCTTTCGCTTTTTTTACCGCCCAAAGCGCGAAAATGGGAACCGTTGTACTCGCCGCCAATACTGTATTGATCCATCTACAAAGCATTATGGCCTATGGGCTCGACGGATTCGCTCACTCGGCAGAAGCGCTTGCGGGCAGCGCTTATGGCGCGAGAGACCGAGCAAGGTTTTCCCGGGCGGTTAAACTCACTACGCTTTGGTCTGGACTGATGGCGGTAGCTGTTTCTGTTGCTTATTGGATTTTCGGCTCTCAGAATGCCATGATTCTTTCCTCTGTCGGATATCTTTTATTGGTATTTTGGCTCCAGCCTATTTGGGGAAACCACGGCTTGTTTCTCGCACTCAGTGGTTTTATGGTATTGCGCACTCTCACTCTTGGTGCCTATTATCCATCGATCCTCCGATCAATCGATAGGGATAATCAATAGAAGGATAGGATGAGCTCCGGTATTTTATAATTACCCCGGGGATTAAGATAAGGGAGATTAAAACATCCGTTAAACCAGGTAGGTCCGTATTACGAGCACACTCCCTATAGAGATTTCTTTTGCCATGCATTCCATTACTGCACTTTGGGCTCACCCCCGTTCAATGTCTACCGCCACTGAACGTATCATGCGAGAACGGGGTGATCTCCAGTGTTTGCATGAACCTTTTATGTATTACTACTATTTGAGTGTGAAAGAAAAAGCCTTTCCCTTGTTCGATGTTGATCCCAATCAACCCACCGGCTTCCCAGAAATTATTGCCATGATTCGGAACAAAGCACAAACCCAGTCGGTATTCTTCAAAGACATGGGTTACTATGTGGTTTCACCGATTCAGCAACACCCTGAACTCTCGTGGGAATGGCAACATCTGTTTATTATTAGAGACCCTCGCAAATCCATTCTTTCCTACTACAAACTTGATCCACACATTGTCTCTGACGAAATCGGATTCGAGGCTCAATGGAAACTTTTCCAGTGGATTAAAGAAACCCGCCCTGACGATAAAGGTGTGGCTCCAGTGGTTCTGCAAGCAGAAGCCGTACAGAATAATCCGATTGCAATTATGAATGCGGCCTGGAAGAAAATTGGTTTAGCACCCAACAACCATGCTTTTAGTTGGAGCGATTCTTCCACTCCTGCAGACTGGCAAGTCGTGGCTGGCTGGCATGAAACCGCTCAGACCAGCACCGGGATCGCAAAACCTCTTTTTCAAACCGAAGCAGAGCTGGAAACGCAATTTAATTCCGTTGCCGACCGCCATCCCAAGCTACATCAATACCGGGAACACCACTGGCCGTATTATGAAAAGTTAAAAGCCGTCGCTAAACAGCAATTTGAAAATGCGAGCAGCGATCCATCAGCGCCCTAATTTTTTCCCATTTTTGTAGTTGTCCGATGGACTGGGTTTCGAGCTAACCAATCCAGGCTCAATACCCTGTTTACGACGCCTTGCTTACGACACCTTGTTTATGACACCTTATTTACGCCGAAGATGCCGGTTCCAGCACCCCACGTTCGATCTGATCTCGCTCTATGGATTCAAATAGTGCCTGAAAATTTCCTTCACCAAATCCTTCGTCTTTTTTTCGTTGGATGAATTCAAAAAACACCGGTCCGAGTTGAGGCTGGGAAAAAATCTGAAGCAATAATCTCGGGTCACCATCCACAGTACTGCCATCCAACAGGATTCCTCTTGATTGCAATTCCTCAGTGGGTTCGCCATGGTTCGGCAAACGCTGCTCCAACATACGGTAATAGGCGTCGGGCGGCGGCGTCATGAAAGGTACACCCCTTTGCTTTAGTTTGTCCCAACAACCAGGGAGATCATCACAGGCTAATGCGATATGCTGGATACCTTCGCCGTTAAATGCCATCAGAAATTCTTCGATCTGTCCAGAACCCCCGCTGGCTTCTTCATTAAGGGGGATACGGATGTTGCCGTCTGGAGAGGTCATGGCCCGGGAGGTAAGTCCGGTGTATTCCCCTTTAATATCGAAATAGCGTGCTTCTTTAAAGTTAAACAACTTTTGATGGTATTCCGCCCAATAATCCATGCGCCCGCGGTAAACGTTGTGAGTCAGATGATCCAGAGTATGGAATCCATTGCCTATTGGATTACGATCAACGCCTTCGATGTATTCAAAGTCAATGTCGTAGATGGAGAAGCCATCTGCAAACCGATCGATCAGATAAATCGGGGCGTTACCAATTCCCTTGATCGCAGGTAGTCGTAATTCCATGGGACCAGTGGGAATCTCTATGGGTTGCGCACCCAACGATAGGGCTTTATCGTAGGCATAATGGGAGTCCTGAACACGAAACGCCATGCCACAGGCTGATGGACCGTGTTCTTCGGCAAAAAAAGACGCCAAACTGCCGGGCTCCCGATTAATGACGAAATTAATATTCCCCTGCCGGTAGAGATCCACGTCCTTTGAGCGATGGCTGGCGACTTTGCTAAAACCCATCATTTCAAACACCGGTTCCAATACATTTGGTGTGGGAGAGGCAAACTCGATAAACTCAAACCCCATGAGCCCAAGGGGATTATCTTGCTTGCCAGTCTGACGGGGCGAAGAGGGTGTGGTTGGAGTCATCATGGGAGTCGCCAGGGAATTTGTCGTTTTTTCTATGTGTACCGGAAGTACTGGAGAAGCCCATTATAAATAGATCAACGAAACGAAACCCTGCAAGTTTAATGCACATGAGAGATGTAAAACGTTAGAATTCTTTATATAGCAATCAAAAATAGAGATTTCCTGTGCAGATGGATTCGTTTATGCAATTAGACCGCTTTGATATTGCCATACTAGGGGAGCTGCGTACGGACGCTCGCATAAGCTGGTCGGCACTAGGCGAAAAAGTCAGCCTCTCCGCCCCCGCCGCCCAACGAAGAGTACAGGCGATGCAGCGATCCGGGGTGATTCAATACTTCACAGCGATATTGGATACCCGGGCAATGGGGGCAGCGGTAAAAGCGTTTATTCAGGTCAAAATTGCCCGACACGATCAGGATGCAGCGGACCAGTTTCGAAACACCATCGCATTGTATGAGGAAGTGGAATCCTGTTATCAGATTACCGGCAATATGGACTTCATTCTGATTGTGAATGCCCGGGATATCGAAAGCCTGGGGGATTTTCTGGAAAATAAAATACTTTATCTTCCAAGCGTGACGGATGCCATTTCTTCCATTGTTTTAAGAAGCCTGAAAGAACATGGTTTCATATGAAATTTGTTTTGGATAATGAGTGCTTCGCCAGGATGGTCCAGCGAAACCCTGGAGAGAAATCCTGAAGTGAAAACCCGAAACAAACTTTCTTAAATTAAAAGCCCATTTAGGAACTCTACACCAGGTCTAGTGCGACTCTGATTGATCCGGGGCTTTCGTGAAATGAATAGCGAGTAATGCTAGTGCAGGAAAAAGCGCGAAGCTGATAATTAGTGGAATAATCGTTGAATCGTAAGCCTGTCCCACAAAAAATCCAAAAAACAAAGAAATCAAGGTAGAAACCGAACCAATGACGGCAGCGGCCATGCCTGCAATATGCCCCATGGGTTCCATGGCCATAGCATTTAGATTTCCGAACAAAATACCAAAACAGAAGAAGCAAAAAATCAGATAGGTCATGAACTCATTGAGGGTTGGCATTCGATAAACATGGAATAGCAGACATAACAGAGATAACACAACCAATGTGGCCAAAGCGCACCTGCATAGCGTAGTGATTTTAAAGCGCATCACGAGTTTCGAATTCACGAACGCCGCACACCCAATTCCAAACGCCAAAAAGCTGAAATAAACAGCGAAAAGGTCGCCGGTACCATAAAGCTCCTGAAGAATTTGTTGGGAGGTGCTTAGATAACCCACAAAAGCCGCAAAGACAAAACTTAGGGCGAGGGTATAACTTCTGGTCACGGGATGCTTTACCACTTCCATACCCGCTGTACCGATGGCCGCCATGGAAAAAGGTATGCGATTCTCAGGGGGCAGGGTTTCTGGTTGCCGCAACCAGAACCAGATAGAGGTAGTTACAGACAGTCCGACAAACGTCCAAAAAATCATTCTCCAGTGGGAGATGAGCAATATTCCCTGCCCCAGAGCAGGAGCCAATACCGGAACCAGAATAAAAACCACCATAATCAATGACATGATCCTGGCCATGGCATTTCCTCTAAATTGGTCTCTCACAATAGCCGCCGAAAGCGTTCTCGGTCCTGCTGCTCCCAACCCTTGAATAAAACGTCCCACTAGCATCCATTCTAAATTAACAGACACAGCTGAAATAATACTGCCAATGGTGAAAAGCAGTAGCCCGACCATTACGGGTGATTTTCGTCCCAGGCTATCAGAAATGGGGCCGAATAAAAACTGGCCCACGGCCATGCCAAGAAAGACAAAAGAAATAATAAGTTGTCGATCATTTTCATGGCTGATTCCCAACTCATCTGACATGTTTGAGAGAGCGGGCAGCATGGCATCGATGGCTAACGCCGTTAACGAGACCAGTAAAGCAATAATGGCGACGAACTCGCCATAGGGTTTTCTATTTTCCATTTTCGGGGGAGTATGGTTTCTGCAAGGCCTGACTAGCCAGCAAAAACCCGCCTCATAAAATTGGCGATATGATCAACTTCGTCTGGATGAACAGAATGGCCCATCGGGTAGTTATGCCATTCAACCTGGTATTCGAGCTTCATTAACTTATCCTTACCCAGCCCTGCTAATACCACAGGAACCGTTTCATCATGACTTCCATGCCCCATGAAAATTGGAATATTCTGATTGGCTTCACTTTTCTCACCCACAGTGCGATTGGAAACCGGTAGGTAGGAGGATAGGGCGATGATTCCTGCTAATCGCTCAGCATAACGAAGGCCGGTAAACAGAGCCACCGCGCCGCCCTGGGAAAAACCCGCAAGCAATATTCGATCACACGGCACCCCTTTGTTATTTTCCTGTTCAATCAAGGCATGCACAATTTGTCTTGACTGTTCCAACCCATCTTCATCTTCATTACGATTGAATGACCATTCCTTTATGTCATACCAACCTCGCATCTCCATGCCTCCATTAACGGTGATAGAGCGTATCGGCGCATGAGGAAAAATGAACCTGACTGGATTCTCCTCTGATAGATTTAAAATGGGAACAATGGGTTCAAAATCGCGTCCATCTGCACCGAGACCATGCAACCAAATAACCGAATAAGTGGGGTTAGTACCGGTTTCTATTTGTACATATTCAACGGCGGGTACTACAGCAGAATCACGATCTTCGGACGGCAATGTGAACTCCTTGTGGATTATTAGATCAAATGCATGAGAGAAACTAATGGTCGAATAGCGTCAGATATCAGGCGCTAAAAGTAATCACCACCACATACCTAGCATTCAAGTTTATACCATGACGCCCCATCGTTGATAGTAGGGTTTCATGTTAAAGCGACATTGCATCGAGATATAATCACCATTTATTCAGGTTGGTTCGTCAGAAGAATTTGCGGACAACGTCATATCAGACGCACAGCCACATTAACCACTTTCTTTGGGGGCCTTCATGGAATCAATTTATCAGGAAATATGGAATACCGACCTTCTGCACAATGGGCTACCCGCTCTTCGGCCCAACGAAACGCGAAACAGGGACATCGGTTATGTGGTGGTGGACGAATCCTCCGACTCGGTAAACGGCGCTCATCGAGTATTAAAGGACGTATACATCCCCAATCATAAAAAAACAACTTACCAGCTCTGCGAGGCGATGTTTGACAATTATGCGTTGGAGCGAGCGAGAGGTGGAATCAGTCGACCCAATGAGGCCCTGGAAGTACTGGGTTTTATTGATGCCATTTTACCCACTCCAGTGATGCAGCTTTGTCGGACATACCTGGAACAATCCCTCGAGCGTCGAATTTCCAACCAGAGCCTCGCGACCATGATTAAACAAACCTGGTTCCATCTGGGCAGAGCCGGCTCCCAAACCCAGGCGTCCGGTTTTGAGCATGTATTTATTGGCGAGCAGGGCAGTAAATCCAACCAGATGAGCGGCTACCACTTTTGGTACAAATATTACCTTGACGATGGCGGCGCTGGCTTTGAAAGCCCCGACCAAACGGATCGTATCACCTACCACGGCACTCGATATAACAGAGCCATGGAACCGGACAAAGGAATATTGATCCCTGAAGTCGTTACACTTTCATTGACAGTGGACGCCTCTTTGGGAGACGTCGGCAATGATCCACAGGGCAGTCGCTCTCGCCCGTTGAATAAACCAGTCGGTGGTTTTTTTGTCGGCTGCAGCCCCGAATGCCTAGTGGCTTTGGGTTTGATAAGATGCCGAACCCCAAGCGGTAAAATCACAAAAATTAACGGCGTAGAATACCAGCTGGATCTCCATCGCCTGGACGGTCAGCCGAATTCAATTCGAACTTTCTTCCCCCGCTTTCGCCGGGCAGATTTTGTTGATATTCAGCTCCCTACTGAAAATGATGGTTCATCAGATCAAGGCAACCCGCTTCCTGATCCGGTAATGGATTCTTCTAACAACCCCGAAATACCACAAGCCGCGAATAAATCACCACTTCGCATTATCGCCGCCATGGTCAATCCGTTAAACCCTGAAGGTGGCCAAGAGTTTGTTCAAATCATGAACGTGGGTGACAAAACAGCAACACTCGAAGGTTGGAAAATTGTTGCTCCCAATGGGACCAGGTTTGTGTTATCAGACATCAGCATTGAACCCGGTGATGTATTCAAGTTCATTTTTCAAAGAAAACAGGGCGTACTACGCAACAAGGCAGGGAGTATTCAACTTCACAATGACCAGGATGTCGTAGTCCAACTCTGCAGCTACAGCAACGAAGAAGCTAGCCGAGAAGGAGCACCAATATTGTTTGGGCTATAAACCAGAATTCAGAAAACAATAGGATACTGCTGGTGAATAATCATCCACAAAATTCTGATCGCCTTTATTCCATCCCTGTAGGCTGACTCATGATGGTGAGATTATGGTAGTTTCAGAAGCAGCCTATGCTAAGTTCAAGTTTATGTGGCAACTATTGAGGTAGAGTAATTGAAAGATAGGGTGTTAATAGTCACCAGCAGCTATGACAGAACATGTGATTACCTAATATCGAAGTACAAGGATGTAAAGTTTTTTCGCTTTAATATGGATCGGTTTTCAGCTTACAAGATATCTGTAACATCGACAGGGTTTTCAATAAGCGATCCATTTACAGAACTTACTAGCCATAACTGTAAGTCGATTTACTTTAGAAAGCCCACGCACGAGAACCTTGGCGAAGTGTATGATGCAAAGTACCATCAGTTCTCTTACAGGGAATCATATTCTCTCATAGAAGGGCTTGTTGAGTATTTTCCTGGAAAATGCCTCAGCAAGCCTTCAATTATGAGACGAGCCGGCAATAAAGTGTTTCAAGCTCTGGTTGCCAAGGAAATAGGATTGCGGATACCCACTCTCTCAATCACTAATAGTGTCACAAGCGTGAAGAAGATAAGTGAAGATGAGACTATTGTTAAGCCCTTGTCTGTGGGATCGATTGTGATCGGGAAGCGTAAAGAATATGTTCAAACTAATTTGTACGATGAAAAATTCGATCTTTCACTTTTGAAGTATACGCCTGCGTACTTTCAACGATTCGTGGAAAAAGACTATGAAGTAAGGGTTACGTTTATTGATAGCAAAGCGTACTGCGTGAGAATCGATTCTGAAGATACTGTAGATTGGAGAAAACCAGGAAATACTGTTGCGTATAGGAAATGGGAGATCCCTGAAGCGATATACACGAAATGTTTGCTTTATTTGAAAACGGTCGATATGTGTTTTGGGTGTTTTGATTTCATTGTGCGGGACGAACAATGGTATTTCTTAGAAATGAATTCTAACGGCCAATGGGCCTGGCTGGAACTGGAAACAGGTCTTCCAATATCTAAAGGTATTATGAGTTACTTAAATGACTGGCCCAATAATAGAAAGGATATATCGATTGCTAAACTATTCTCCGCTTTTTCATTTTTCTATCGATGAAGAGTTTGGGGATATCAGTAATGAAAACCCCAAAAGGTTCTCGCTTATTGGTTTGTCCTTGGGGAAAAGAAAAATCTACCTCTTGTCTGTGATAAGAGGCGAACCTTTTCGGTTTTGTTTTATTTTACGCTTTGATGCGATACAAAAAATACTGTCTTTGAAGGATATTGAGGAGAAAGTAGATGACTATGCGGCATCCCTTTTGAGAAAAGACAATGATGTTATTAAAGATCAAATCGAGTTCTTGAAACATAAAATATCTATGAACGAATCAAGAATTATGAGCGGCTACAACAAGACGAATCTGTACACTGCAATTGGTCTTGTTTATTTAGGGTTCGTTGTATATTTGTTCGTCCAGGTTTTTGGTTTTGCGCAAGTGTTTGGATTTTCGCAGCCCCCCATTTTGGCAGGTGAGACTCTTTTCAAATACCCAATTTATATACTAACTGGACTGTCGGCATACTATATTTTTAGTTGCTTTCTGTTCATACAATTCGCCCTATCGATAAAGGGGCATATTAGGTCAGCGTTTCGTGATGTTAGGAATAATTCTTGCATTAGAAATTTAGCACGCGCGTATTATACAGACTGGTACTCAACCAAGAATGAGTCTGATGTCATTACATCGATTGTTGCAAACATTCAGAAGTACTTTATTAGAAGTTTACTGATGTTCGCATCTATCTGGTTTCTTTTGATTTTAAAGGCAAGTTTAGACACTCTCGCTAAACCAATGGCTATTCCTGAGAAGGAGCATCTGGCTTTTGATTATGCAGGTCAATTTCAAGAGTGTGAATATGATGACTTGATGTCGATTACTGATAGTAACTCAGACGAGTTATTTGTCACTGGCAATACTAGAAATAAAGGCGGTATGAGTGCAAGTAACTTCCTTGGGTCAGTGGCACCCGAACGGGGCCAGGTAATAAAAATTGTAACTAAGTAATGATGCACTTGACACCCACACTTTCACGTAAAGCCTGAGAATTAGACAATGAAACCATACGTACTCCGCTATAGCAAAACTCTTTCTATTCGAGATAACGATTTGTTTCTTGATGAGAAAAACCAAACAAATAGCTTTTTAGATAGAGACACAACAAAACAAACGTACACTGTGGAAAATAATGACGAAGATTCCATTTTTCTTTTAGATGGAACCCATATAACGGAAACTTGTGAAAGTAGTGATGAAGACTATCTTTACATGACTGTTGACTCTACATTAATAACCAGAACCACCGAGCCGTCGGATGAAGAATACTTATCGTATCAGTAGAACAAAAGGAATTGGGGGGATTAAAAATAGACAACTGTGTAAGAACCCCTCCGTCCCTTTTTTCTTTAGTTCAATCACTGAGCTTCGGTACACGGATTTGATTCAGGTAGTTATCGGCCGATTCCAATGAATGCAGTAAGGGCAATATTTTGTTATAAGTGTCGAGTAAGTTGCTCATGGTATTGACGTAGATTGTGGTGATCCACTCAATATACGGCTTATCGCCACATGAGTAACTTACTTTTTTATTCATCTTTTACTAAATGCACAACGGGTAAATATAGAATACCAAAATAGAAATATTGCCCGGGCATCGCCTGTTTCAATCGCAAAGGTTACTTAGACGAATACCACGCACCGAAAAATGATTATTGATATCCACGGTCATTACACCACTGCGCCGCCTGCCCTTGAGGCCTGGAGAAATCGCCAGGTCCAGGCAATGGACACACCCGCGCAACAACCAAAAGTTTCGGAACTGTCAATTCAGGATGATGATATCAAAGAGACCATTGAGGCTAATCAGCTTGCAAAAATGCTAGAGCGCGGTATCGATGCTCAGATATTCAGCCCCCGAGCAAGTTTTATGGCCCACCATATTGGTGATTTCAGCGTATCGTCCGTCTGGTCATCCATATGTAACGAGCTTATCCATCGGGTTACCCAATTGTATCCAGGGCGATTTATTGGCGGTGGAATGCTGCCGCAATCCCCTGGCGTGGCCACCGAAACCTGCGTCCCGGAGCTTGAAAAATGCATTACGGAATATGGATTTGTGACGATGAATCTCAACCCGGATCCTTCCGGCGGGCATTGGACCAGCCCGCCACTGACAGATCGCTACTGGTATCCAATTTACGAGAAGTTGGTGGAATACGATATCCCCGCAATGATTCATGTTTCTACCAGCTGCAATGCCTGTTTTCACACCACAGGAGCCCATTATCTGAATGCTGACACTACTGCGTTCATGCAATGCCTACACGGTGATCTGTTTCGTGATTTTCCCACTTTGCGATTCATTATCCCCCACGGCGGCGGCGCGGCACCTTATCATTGGGGCCGTTTTCGCGGTTTAGCCCAGGCTTTGGATAAACCCTCCATTGAAGATCATTTATTGAACAATATTTTTTTTGACACCTGTGTTTACCACCAGCCTGGGATCGATTTGCTAACCCAGGTAATTCCGCTGGACAATGTTCTTTTTGCATCTGAGATGATTGGAGCTGTTCGCGGTATCGACCCACAAACAGGCTATCATTTTGATGATACCAAACGATATATAGAGGCAGCCGAGCTGGATGCTGCACAGAAATACAAAATCTTCGAAGGAAATGCGCGTCGGGTTTATCCCGGCCTCAACAATCTGATTTAGCTAGCCATGTCTGTTTTCACGAAAACGCCTGGGTGGCTGGATTGGAACCAAAACCCATCAAAGCCGCACTTTCAGCTTCCCCCTGGTAGTGTTGATGCCCACTGCCATGTATTCGGACCTGGAAATCAATACCCCTATGCACCGGAACGAAAATACACTCCCTGCGATGCATCACGGGACCAACTATTTCTGTTGCGGGATCACCTTGGATTCCAGCGTAATGTGATCGTTCAGGCAACCTGCCATGGGAAGGACAACCGAGCCTTGGTGAATGCCTGTTTAGCGTCATCCGGCAAGGCCCGGGGGATAGCGACCGTGGGCCAGGATATCAGTGATGCTGAGCTTCGTGAACTCCATGCAGCAGGAATACGCGGCGTCAGATTTAATTTTCTTAAGCGTCTCGTTGACAAGGTTCCTCGGGAAATTTATTTAGATATCGCTAACCGTATAGAATCTTTAGGCTGGCATGTGGTGGTCTACTTTGAAGCCGATGATTTACCGGACATGGTGGAATTTTGTCAGCTAATTTCAACCAATATCGTCGTAGACCACATGGCACGGCCCGACGTATCCAGGCCTGCGGACGGCCCGGATTTCAATCGTTTTATTCAGTTCATGTCCGAGAACGAAAAAGTCTGGTGTAAAGTCAGTTGCCCGGAGCGCCTGTCAGTAACCGGATCTCCCGCTATTGACGGTCAACAGAATATCTACGAGGATGTAATCCCTTTTGCCCGCCGAGTGGTCCAAACCTTCCCTGATCGCGTTTTATGGGGAACCGACTGGCCCCACCCCAACCTGAAAAGCCATATGCCGGATGATGGGCTGCTTGTAAACTTTATTCCACAGATTGCGCCAACCCCAGCATTGCAAAAAAAGCTGCTGGTTGATAACCCCATGCGCCTATACTGGCCAGAAGAAACCAGAGACTGATAATGAAACTACTACCAGAAGAGTTTTACAACATCCCAGGCACGACAATCTTTGATGCAGATCAATCACGCAAAGGCTACTGGTTAAACCAGTTTTGCATGTCTTTAGTTAGTGCCGATAATAGAGCTGAGTTCAAAACAGACGAACGCAAGTATCTGGATCAATGGCCCATGTCCGATGAACAAAAAATGGCCGTACTGGAGCGCGACCTCAACCGCTGCATTGCGCTTGGTGGAAATATCTATTTCCTCGCCAAAATTGGCGCCACTGATGGCCGAAGTTTTCAACAAATGGCTGGACAAATGACAGGGATGGGTGAGCAGGATTACCGAGACATGATGTTGGCCGGAGGGCGCTCTCCTGACGGGAATCGATTTAAACATGAGTGGGAGGATGCTTGATGGCTAGAATCACCGCGAGCGTCTACACCTCCCACGTCCCACTCATTGGGGTTGCTATCGATCAGGGAAAAACCGAAGAGCCCTATTGGCGTCCAATATTTTCAGGCTATGAACACTCCAAAGAATGGATGGCCAATAACCCCCCTGATGTCGTTTTTCTCGTCTATAACGATCACGCCACGGCATTCAGCCTGGAGCTGATTCCCACATTCGCCCTGGGTACTGGTGAAAAATACACCATTGCAGATGAAGGATGGGGCCCACGACCAGTGCCTGATGTAGTTGGCCATCCTGAGCTCGCCGCCCATATCGCCCAATCGGTGATTCAGAGTGATTTTGACCTTACTCTAGTGAACCAAATGGATGTGGATCACGGCCTTAGTGTCCCACTTTCATTGATGTTTGGCCAACCAAAAACATGGCCTTGCCCGGTGATACCCCTCGCTGTTAACGTCTTGCAATACCCTGTGCCATCCGGCCAACGTTGCTATCAACTGGGTCAAGCAATCAAAAAAGCGATTGAGTCCTATGATGAACCATTGAACGTTCAGATATGGGGAACTGGCGGTATGAGTCACCAGCTTCAGGGCCAACGCGCCGGATTGATCAATAGCCAATTTGACCACGATTTTCTGGAGCGCCTGATCGTGTCCCCCGATGAACTGGCAGCGATGCCACATATTGAATATATCCGCGAAGCAGGGAGCGAAGGTATAGAACTGGTTATGTGGCTAATCGCAAGGGGAGCAATGAGTGACGCCACTGGCGGACCAAAACCCACGGTTAAACATCGTTTTTATCATGTCCCAGCATCGAACACCGCAGTGGGGCATCTGATTCTGGAGAATAATGAATGAACAAACCAATTAAGGTCGCGCTGGCGGGAGCTGGGGCTTTTGGTATTAAACATCTAAACTCCATTCGTCAAATCGAAGATGTGGAGGTGGTGTCTTTGGTGGGGAGAACGTTGGATAAAACCGCCGCAACCGCAAAAGAATATGGCATTGAACATGTGACCACCGATCTTTCCGAGAGCCTGCAAATTCCCGAGATTGACGCTGTCATTCTTTGTACTCCCACCCAACTCCATGCTTCCCAAACTCTTTCCTGCTTGCAAGCGGGAAAACATGTGCAGGTCGAAATACCCCTTGCTGACAGTTTAAAAGACGCTGAAGCGGTTGTTAACCTCCAGAAGGAAAGCAGACTGGTTGCCATGTGTGGACACACCCGGCGGTTCAATCCCAGCCATCAATGGGTGCGACGGGAAATTGTTTCCGGGAAATTCAATATCCAGCAAATGGACGTTCAAACCTATTTTTTCCGCAGAAAGAATATGAATGCCCTGGGCCAACCTCGTTCCTGGACTGACCATCTATTGTGGCATCACGCGGCTCATACAGTCGACTTGTTCCAGTATCAGTGCGGCAGCCCGGTGATCACCGCTAATGCCGTGCAGGGTCCGATTCATTCGGAATTGGGAATCGCCATGGACATGAGCATTCAGTTAAAAGCAGAAAATGGCGCGATTTGTACGCTTTCCCTTTCCTTCAATAATGATGGCCCCCTTGGCACTTTTTTTCGTTATATCGGTGACTCTGGAACCTATGTCGCGCGGTATGATGACCTGGTAACTGGCAAGGATGAAGTCATTGATGTGAGTAATATCGATGTTTCGATGAACGGTATCGAACTTCAGGATCGGGAATTCTTCGCCGCCATCCGGGAACAACGGGAACCCAATTGTAGTGTTGCCAGCGTACTGCCCTGTTACCAGGTACTTCATGCCCTGGAGCAACAGATTGAGAGCACAAAGGCATAAACCAGGGAAATGATCCCGTTGCGGGGAAATATTGAACCAGAACCCGGGCCCTGATTGCCGATGACATTGACGACGAAGACGACAAAAGTTGGAATCATCGGCGCTGGTCCGGCGGGATTATTACTGTCTCGTCTATTGCATCTCCAGGGAATCGATAACCTCGTCCTCGAACGACGTAGTCCTGACTATGTGCTTGGGAGGATCCGCGCAGGTGTTATCGAATCGGGAACGGCCAATATCCTGCGTGAGGCCAGGGTAAGCGCTCGGCTGGATACTCAAGGGGTGGTCCATAATGGTTTTGATTTATGCTGCAATGAAACCATTTCCAGAATAGATCTTAAAGGCCTCACCGGACAGTCTGTTATTGTCTATGGACAGACGGAAATTACGTGGGACCTGATGGAGGCGCTTACTCAAGGCGGCAATGCACCTATTTACGAAGCCAATAACGTCACTATCCACGGACTCGAATCAGACCAACCGATATTGCAATATACAAAAGACGGTCAGGATATTGAAGTGCATTGCGACTATATCGCCGCTTGTGACGGCTACCATGGGCCGGGTCGCCAGGCAATTCCGAAATCTGTTTTGAGGGAGTATGAAAGGGTTTATCCATTTGGCTGGCTCGGATTGCTGTGTGAGACCCGACCACTTAAGGAATTAATGTACGTGTCCCATGAAAAAGGATTTGCCTTATGTAGCCAACGCTCCGCCACTCGAAGTCGCTACTATATTCAATGCTCTCTGGAAGAAAAGGTGGAGAACTGGCCAGATGAACGTTTCTGGGAAAGTTTATTGGAGCGACTACCTTCATCCGTTACGGGCTCGCTTGAAACGGGCCCCTCCATCGAAAAAAGCATCGCTCCTTTACGTAGTTATGTGGCCGAACCGATGCGCTATAAACGATTATTCCTCGCCGGCGACGCCGCCCACATTGTGCCTCCTACTGGGGCTAAAGGACTGAATCTCGCCGCCTCTGATGCCTACTACCTGGCTCAGGCGATATCGGCTGTATTTAATTCAAAAAATGAATCCCTGATCGATAGCTATTCTGACCGATGCCTGAAGCGAATCTGGAAGGCAGAACGATTTTCCTGGTATATGACTTCATTACTGCACAAATTTCCGAATGACGATCTTTTTTCCCAGAGAATTCAAGGTGCGGAAATCGACTATGTTGCGAATTCAAAGGCGATGCAAATGGCCCTTGCAGAAAATTATATTGGCCTACCGCTTTGAGAAAACACCTGGAGAACACTCAGAAAACAGGATCCATAACAAAACGAATGTGAGTCCAGTATTTTCCGGAAAACAGACACAGTGTTTAAAACTGTCCGTGATTCCGGACCCTGTAAATAGATCTGAGTGGAAGATTTACAACTACCGATTCACCGATCACGGCCTCATCTATAGGAGCACATCATTGAAACCAATTGCTGTTAGAAATATCGAGCGCGCATCCGAAGAAACCATCGTTAAACTTGGGCAGCTGGGGGTTGCAACCGTCCATGAGTCGCAGGGTAGAGACGGTCTTATGCAACCTTATCTGAGACCTGTCTTTCCGGGTAGGCGAATCGCCGGTAGCGCGATCACCGTACTTACCCAGCCTGGAGACAATTGGATGATTCACGTTGCCATTGAACTCTGTCAACCCGGAGACATCTTGTTAGTCGCCTGCACAACGGAAAACACGGATGGTATGTTTGGTGATTTATTGGCAACATCTGCCAAGGCAAGGGGAGTGCGTGGATTAGTGACGGATACCGGTGTAAGGGATGTGGCAGATCTCCTGAACATGGATTTCCCCGTTTGGTCCAGATCAATTTCCTCCAAAGGAACCGTGAAAAATACATTGGGCTGCGTCAACATACCCGTTGTTGTCGCGGGGCAATACATCAATCCCGGTGACATTATCGTTGCTGATGATGATGGCGTTGCTGTTGTGCAACGGCATCGTGCCGACGAGGTGTTGCAGTCGGGCCAAAAACGCGAGAAAAACGAGGAAGACAAACGCCAAAAACTGGCAGACGGTGTTCTCGGACTGGATATCTACGACATGCGTGGCCGGTTAGCATCGGCAGGATTAGAATATGTAGATACGCTGGATGAATTGCCAGGGCGAAGCTAATGCTTGAAATTCCCTGCACCTGGATGCGTGGTGGCACTTCAAAGGGCGCTTATTTTCTTAAGGAAGACTTGCCCAGTAACGAAGTTGAACGCAGTGCCATACTGATGGGAATTATGGGTTCCCCTGACCCCAGACAAATCGACGGTATCGGAGGAGCGGACCCTCTGACCAGCAAAGTTGCAATCGTGTCCCGGTCTTTGCGCCCCGGTGCGGATATCGATTATCTTTTCCTACAGGTTTTTATCGATCAGCCCATCGTTACAGATAAGCAAAATTGCGGCAATATCCTCGCCGGAGTGGCGCAATTCGCTGTGGAAAAAGGCTTGGTGAAGGCGGTTGCTGACCAAACCGCCGTGGCGGTTTATATGGTGAACAGTGATCAGATCGCTAATGTGAAAATTCAGACGCCGGGGGGTAGGGTGACCTACCAGGGTGATACCAAAATTGACGGTGTGCCTGGCACATCTGCGCCGGTCCTGGAAAATTTTCCCGAAGCGGCCGGGGCAACCTGCGGCGCTTTATTGCCAACGGGAAATTCGGTAGACATAATAGATGATATTGAAGTGACTTGTATCGATAATGGAATGCCGGTGGTGATTATCGATGCTCGACGAATGGGAATATCGGGCTATGAATCACGAGAACAACTCGATAAAAACGAAGAGCTTAAGGGAAAACTTGAGTCCATTCGGCTCCCGGCGGGTAGATTGATGAATCTCGGTGACGTGACCGATGCTTCGATTCCAAAGCTTTCATTGGTTGCACCGCCTCGCAGTGGTGGAACAATTTGCACACGCACCTTTATTCCCCATCGCTGTCACGCTTCCATCGGTGTATTGGGCGCGGTGAGCGTAGCAACCGCGTGCATGATCCCGGGCACAGTTGCAGCATCCCATGCCAGACTTTCAGCAGGAACTACGCAGTTGGTCTCGGTGGAACATCCCATTGGCGAGACCAGCGTGATGATGGACATAACCCTGGGCCAGAGTACCGTGAAAGTGCATCAGGCAGGGATACTGAGAACGGCGCGTAAGCTGTTTGAAGGTCTAGCGTTTTACCCGAACCCAGTCGAACCCCAGTAGAAATTTATTTCTGCACCTAAATTGATTGCTCGATCTCATGTCCACATTTGAAGTAAGCTGATTATTGCCAATCCAAACAGATGCTGACCCAATGAATAATACTCCCTCCACCTCCGAGAACCACAATGGATATAATGGCAAGTTCATCCACACACGGACATGATCTTCCAATGAAATCATTCACACGTAGAGACCTGCTTAAAAGCACCATTGCCATGGTCGGCGGATCTGCCTTATCGGCTCCCGCAAGTGCCGCAACAACGACCCCTGGTGCGGCAGAGGGGCCATTTTATCCAACTGTGTCCATGCGTATGAACGATGTGGATAATGACCTCGTGAAAGTCGCTGGAATGGTAACTGAAGCGGGTGGTGAAATCATTCGACTTAACGGGAAGGTGACTTCCAAAGAGGGTGATCCCCTGGCGGGCTATCGGGTTGAGATCTGGCAATGCGACGTGAACGGAAGATACCTACACACTAGTGATAATCGCAACGTCACCTATGACAAGGGATTTCAAGGGTTTGGACATGACATAACTGACAGTGATGGAAGCTATCGTTTTAGAACGATAAAACCAACGACATATCCGAGTCGGACGCCACACATTCACGTCAAGGTATATGACGGGAATCGTGAGCGGCTTACGACACAATTTTATCTCCATGGCCATGCACTCAATAGTTCCGACTTCCTTTACCGCCGAATGTCGACAGAACAGGCCCTCAGTGTTTCCATGGTTTTCGATAAGAATAACGATGTACCTGAAACCACCGTTAACATGACCATTTAGCTGTTGAACTCCGGATAGTCTCGAAATAGGAACAAAAAGAGTAAACGAAGGCATTGCCTAAAAAAGTAGGCTGTTCGTCCCCTACATTCCTACCCCTTTCTGTGTCCATTAGAAGACCGCCGCATGGTCACAAAAGAACGCCCCGTTTTGATGGACTAAAACCATTTCAGCGACGAATTCACCTTTTGCTTTAGTAAATGACTGTTTCCAAATAATCGCGGCGGAGTTAGGGCGTCTGAAAACAGCAACTGGTTCACGATCGGTAAAATATCCTTTTTCTGCCTGATATTGTTTACACACTTTTTGTAGGTATTCGTGAGTGACAATCGCTTTCATTCTATCCGTGAAATTGATCACATGTCTTTCGTGATCAATCTTCGTAGATGCATCCATCAGGTTATCCATAATGGGAGTCGCAATTTCCAATATTTCATTTTCCGACATCTCTTCGAAGTTCATGCTTACTCCTTATCTTTTTATTTATCTCTTATTCGCTAATCGTATTTTTAGAGCATAAACACCCATAAAAATTATGGCGGGAACTATCATCACCCTTGCTGATTTGAGGCTGTTTTTATAATCCCCCCACCGAGACACACATCGCCCTGATAAAAAACGATGGATTGACCAGGAGTTATAGCCCATTGGGGTTCATCAAAGTCCACAGTGGTTTGATGGGAATCCATGGCGGTAATCACGCAGGGCTGTTCTGTTTGACGATAACGGGTTTTAGCTTTGCATCGCAACGGGGCTTTTGGGGCTTTACCATTCACCCAATACAGGTCCTCAGCCACCACTGTTGTTTTCATTAGCGATGGATGATCATGTCCCTGAGTGACCAGGACGATGTTTTTTTTAACATCTTTGTCTACCACATACCAGGGACCTTCGACGCCTCCAATCTGACCGCCGATACCCAGGCCATGGCGCTGGCCGATAGTGTAGTAATAGGCTCCGTGATGGGTGCCCATTTTCTGCCCAGAAAGATCTCGTATTTCTCCGGGCTGAGCGGGAAGATATTGGCTCAGGAAGTCGCGAAAACGGCGTTCGCCGATAAAACAGATGCCGGTACTGTCTTTCTTGCTATGGGTCGCTAGCGCCATACTTTCGGCCATTTCCCTGACAGCACTTTTTTGCATTTCTCCAATGGGAAATTTCGCATATTGCAGCGCTTCCTGATCCAGAGTGTGCAGAAAGTAACTTTGGTCTTTATTAGGATCCAGTCCTTTTTGCAACAGAAATTCATTACCGCATCGTTTCAATCGAACATAGTGTCCGGTGGCAATGTAGTCCGCCCCCAGGTGCAATGCCCATTTTAGAAACTCCTTAAATTTTATCTCCTTATTGCATACTACATCCGGATTCGGGGTTCTACCTCGACGATATTCATCCAGAAACATCTGAAAGACCCGATCCCAATATTCATGGGAAAAGTTAACTGTCCTTAATTCAATTCCAAGTTGTTTACACACCGCTTCTGCATCGGCGAGATCTTCACTTGCTGAACAATATTCCGCAGTGTCATCCTCTTCCCAATTCTTCATGAACAGCCCCGTCACGTCATATCCCTGCTCAATTAGCCTGGCCGCGGCAATGGAAGAATCCACTCCACCAGACATGCCGACGATAACTTTACTCACTATAACTATTCCTGGAATTTTTCAGACGATTTGATGAATTGGGATTTTGGGAGCGCAACAGAAGTAAAATTGGGTTCCGGGATTCCCTAATTTTCAGGCTTTATGATATTTTTTCGCTAACGCCTTCCTGACGCTTATTCTTTCCTAAATAGACGCTTCCAGAACGATGGTTTTTTTTGTTCCCGGGAATCATCCACAACCGCAGTAAGAAGATTGATGTCCTCCCATTCCTCAGAGGCCTGAATCACCGGAAGATAACCATTCGGCTGAAACCAAGAGTCTACGACCCATCGTTTTCCGGTAACGAGTTCTTTGACCTGCCCTGCCCAATGCTGATCCAGTATGGCTTTTCGATATGCCTGTTCAATGACGGTATGGTGTTTTAGCAGACCACTTTGTTCAAACAGCCTTAAGTAGGTTGTGGTATTTACTGCCTCATCGATACAGTCCTGTTGTCCGGGAAAAAGGTGACTTACGTCATCTTGCGCTGGTAAGTCAAACGCCAGATCCTTATGGGTAGGAGTGTGTTGGCCAATGAGTACTTCCATCCATCCAATAGCCCGCATAATTTGCTCTCTTTCCTGGTCTGGCGTTATTGCCTCGGGCGCAAACCATCCTGTGACTCCTTGCCAGTCGGTAAGGGGCAAATTAACCACTGAGCGATTCTTACAACCAAAATCATAACAAACAGGGATGGCATCCAAGGTAACAAAGGCGGGCGCTTTAACTTCCTGGTCCGTGGCGAAAGCCGTTTGCCCCCCGAACAAAACACCAATTAGTAAAATAGCGGTAATGGATTTTCCTGACGGTCTATACTGTCTATTTGTTTTCAATGTTATAGATGGTCGAATACCTGACATCAGCTTTCCCCTCCTATCAATTGAAGGACCGTATTCAGCGGATACCGCTGTCCGCATTCATGATCTTCGACACACCGCAAAACACTTTGGCTTCTTAGTAAGCGACTCTCAGACATCCCCGCTCTGTCCATCCATACGATCTTTTCTATCACGGGGTCAATTGACGCCCGAGCATTGTGATGAGTCAATTCCCCAAAAAAAGTAAAACGAAAATAGGTTTCACCATTAGCTGCAACGTATTGATAGATACCACTGATGTGAATTGGTTCAAATCCCCAACCGGTTTCTTCGGCAGTTTCGCGAATAACCGCCTGCTCCAGCGTCTCACCTTTCTCAACATGTCCTGCAGGCTGATTAATGACCGTCTTACCATCAATGGTCTCCTGAACAAGGAGATATTTTCCATCTAAAACAGCGATGGCTGCCACAGTAACATGAGGACTCCAGCGAGGGTTCATCGGCGGGTTTTACTAATCAAGAACCGCATCAACGCCATCCACTCCCAGGGTTTCATTCACCGACCTGGAAGACAGTTCCGCATTAGAGCCCGCCCGATGGAAATAGTCCGGAGCCAACATTTCAATGAATCTTTTCGCTTGAGCCGGAATAAATTTTCCTCTGCGGATGACCACGCCGTAACTTCTTACCGGAAAATATTCTTTTACCGGAATTTTTGCGAGCTTGTCCGCATCTTCCAGGCAAATGTCCGTGACGATGGATATGCCCAGTCCTGTTTCCACGTATTTCTTGATAACCTCCCAACCACCAGCTTCCAATGTAACTTTGTGTTGAATGTTGTATTGCTGGAATACGGACTTTACCAGGCCCTAGGTACTGAGGTATCGAGGAGGCAAACACTAGGTCATACTGGGCAATGTCTTCCAGCGTGACATGATCGCGGTTAGCGAGCGGGTGATCCAAAGGGAGTAATGAGCGTCGGATTGAAGTGGAAAACCGGGTGATAACTCACGTCATCAGGCATATCCAGCATTGAGCCTACCGCAAAATCCGCTTCGTCCGCTCGCAACATCGCCATTCCGTCTGCCCCGGTAACATTGTGTAATCGTATGCGCACTCCTGGATATTGATCGGAAAACTGTTTGAGGTATTTGGGAAGGATATAAAGAATCGTGGACTCGCCCGCAGCAATGTTTAGAAAACCACTATTTAGGTCACCACAGCGTTCTGCAAAAGTATCCCTTAGCGAATCCATTCCCTCTACCATGGGTAGCGCGATTTCCAATAACGCCTGCCCATCCGGGGTTAATCGAATTTTTGGGCCACGCCGTTCAAAGAGCATGGTATTTAGCTCTCTTTCGAGTGCTTGAATCTGGAGGGAAACCGACGGTTGGCTGAGATAGAGCTGATCCGCCGCTCGCGAGATACTGCCGGTTTTTGCCGCATAACAAAACGCTCGCAACTGCTTGAGTCGGTTCTGCTTGTAATAGGACGCGGCCTTGGGCTTCATTGTTTCATGTTCCTGATCCTCTCTCGCCGTAGCCCCTTAGATCAATGGAGTCTTTCGGGTCGTTGTGACCTGATCCCACCTGATTTGATCTTATAAGACACATCAGATGCATGGGCCTATTGGTGATGGTATTCCGCTCTATTGTATCAATAACCCAATTACAAAGCGGCAGTCCCGGCGCCTAATTACTCTCTTTTTTCCTTCCATTCATCTGGCATAACAATACCATCGCCAAATAGAAAGGATTCCATCTGGTTGGCCAGATATTGTTTATGCTCTGCATCCCTTGGGTTTAGCTTATATTCGTTAATCAGGATTGTTTGTTGTCGTAGCCAGTCCTGCCAGGCTTCTTTTGAAATTTCCTGTAAAATTCGCTGACCCAATTCTCCGGCCCAGGGCGCAAAATCCAGCCCTTCTGCCTGCTTGCCTAACTTAACGCAATCCACCATTTCACCCATTACTATTCCTCATTACCAAATTGGACAGAGAGTGTACCAAATATTTTTTTGATTGCCCCAGGGAAACCCAATGCTACCGGGCGATCAGGGTGACACCATTTCAATAGAGGGTGATCCCCGATTTGGTCGCATTCTCCGATTCTAACGCAGACAACAGGGTCAATTTTTAGATCAAAATGGCTGAAGACATGCCGAAAATGGGGCAGCTTTTTTCGCTCTTCTACTCTTACCCCGAGATTCTTTTCACACCAAGGTGCAATATCCAGTGTGGGGTCTGCGATTTCTGGCAAGCTCCAAAGTCCTCCCCAGATTCCGCTGGGCGGTCGTTTAACAACCAGTACTTCGCCCAGGTCATTTTTAATTACCAACATCCTTACCGCCTTCATGAGCCGATCAGTTTTGGGCTTTCGATAGGGAAATTCAGTTTGTCGGTGATTTTTTCTGGCGAGGCAATCCCGGTGGAAAGGACATAGATCACACAAAGGCCTACTTCGCGAGCAAACCGTGGCTCCTAAATCCATAATGGCCTGGGTATATTCAGACGACCGATTATCAGGCGTTAATCCATCCGCGACTTCCCATAATCGATTCTCCACGGCTTTTTTCCCCGGATAGCCTTCAATCGCCAGGTATCGTGTTAAAACCCGTTTTACATTCCCATCCAAAATGGCATGTCGCTGACCAAAAGAAAATGCCAGAATCGCTCCCGCAGTAGACTTACCGATTCCTGGCAGCGCGATCACGTCATCGAAATTCTGAGGAAAACGACCTTCATACCGATCTCGTATTACTTGCGCCGCTTTATGTAAATTTCTGGCCCTTGCATAGTATCCAAGTCCGGACCAGTGGTGCAGAACATCATCTTCCAGAGCATTAGCCAATTCGTTAATCGTTGGAAATCGATCGATAAAATTTTCGAAATAGGGGATGACGGTCACAACCTGCGTCTGCTGCAACATGATTTCAGACACCCAGATTTTGTAGGGATCCTTGTCATGATGCCACGGCAATGACTTTCTGCCATGGACATCGTACCAATCAAGCAACCGAGAGGAAAAATAGCTATCCGCATTCATTGAGGGTGAAATATTACAATATGGTAATTGACGTTAATTGAACTTGCCCAGCTTATCATGGCTCGAAGTCATTAAACCTCTTACTTGTCCCGGGAGAGGATACCGGGAGTGAACGCCGGGCGAAAATGTTTGTGAAGAAACGACATTTGTACAACAGGATCATAGCCAAAATATACAGATTTCGATAGCCATGCCAGATATTCAAACGGACAGTCTGTGTTATCTTCCGGATGTTAACTTTATACGGTGAATGTCACGGGGCTGTCTCTATGTAATCTGGGGCTATTGTTTAACAAGCTCCTGACCACCTGTCTTCGTTAAAGACCGACAACGGAAATCCAGAATCAATGAAAACCAATTATTTTACTCCGCTTGTCAGAATGCATCGTCGAGGTTTTTCGGCTTTCGTTTTGGCAACCTGCTCGTTTTTCACCCTGATCAATACCGGGTCCGCTCAGGATAGTGGAACGGGAGAAAACATCAATAAAAAATGGGCAATTTCCCAGTTTGGCGAACCTCGACATATCGATGGTTTAACCCATTGGCCCTATGTCAACCCAAATGCTGAAAAAGGGGGAAGCATTGTTATGAGCGATTTCGGTTCATTCGATACCCTCAATTTTTACGTGCTAAAGGGAGATTGGCCGAATAGCATCGGCGCGGTCTACGACGATCTTATGGTGTCCTCCGACGATGAGATTGATGCGCTGTATGGGTTAATTGCCGAAAGTGTGGAATATCCTGATGACAAAAGCTGGGCAATTTTTAACATTCGACCAGAGGCGAAATACCATGATGGAGAACCCATCCTGGCCAAGGATTTCGTTTTTTCACTTAATACCATAAAGGAGAATGGAAGACCTTTTATTAAATCCTTTTATATGGAAGTGGTCTCTGCGGAGGCTTTGGAAGATCGACGGCTGAAATTTACTTTTTCCACCGTGAATAACATGAAGCCCATTACTATCGCTGCGGGTCTCTCACCATTACCTGTGCATTATTGGGAAGGCAAGGACCCCACCGCGCCCAATCTTGAGCCTCCTCTGACAAGCGGCCCCTATCGAATCAAGTCCCTGGAAGCAGGTCGGTCAATTACCTATGAGCGAGTAAAAGACTACTGGGCAAAGGATTTGCCGATCAAACGGGGCCTCCATAATATTGATGAAATACGTTACGAATATTACAAAGACCTCACTGTGGAATTCGAGGCATTTAAAGCTGGAGAAATTGATTTTCGACAGGAGACCAGCGCCAAACGCTGGATGACAGAATATGATCTGCCCCAAATCGAAGACGGCACCATCATTAAAGCAGAAGTCCCTAGTAAAAAACCCAGAGGAATGGGAGGATACTTTTTTAATTTGAAACGCGATAAGTTCAAGGATCTTCGTGTCCGGGAAGCGATCATGACCATGTATGATTTTGAAGCGATTCAACGGACTCTGCTTTTTGGACAATACAAACGAATCAATACGAACTTTCCCAATTCCGACTATGGCGCGAAAGGCAAGCCCACCCCCGCAGAAATAGCCATCCTCACACCTTTCGCAGATCAGCTGCTCGAAGGTACCCTAGACAAGGAGTTCGTTCCGCCAAAAACCGATGGCAGTGGAAGAGATAGAAGAACGACTCGTAAAGCATTATCTCTATTTAAACAGGCCGGATGGGAGCTGAAAAATAATCAGATGATCTCCAGCGAAACCGGTGAGCAGTTTCAACTGGAGCTAATGACCGGGTATCCCGAGGCCCAACGAACCGCACTGCCCTTCATCGAAAACCTGAAAAAAATTGGCATTGATGCTTCAATCAGGCTCGTGGATAGTTCCCAGTGGAGAGTCCGGGTACACGATTCAGACTTCGATCTATTCGTCGCAGGATACAATTTTTTCCCTCCTCCTGGCAGCGAGCTTAGAAACTATTATGGATCCGAGTCTGCGGAGGTACGGGGGGGAAATTCCGGCGGAATCAGGAATCCCGTTGTTGATGCGCTAATTGAACAGGTCGTCGAGGCCAAAGACCTTGAGACTCTGCAAAACGCAACGCGTGCGCTGGATCGGGTTTTACTTTGGAATCACTATGCAATTCCTGCTTATTACAACGACGAAGTCTGGATCGCCTATCGCGACCGTTTCGGTCGCCCGGATCGAGCTCCGACGTATAAAATTGGTTTTCCCTCTACCTGGTGGATTGATTCTGCCAAAGACCAAAAAATGCAGTGATTATTTTTACTCCCTGGTTTTCTTGCCAATTTGTTTTTAGTTTGCTGACGTCGTAATCACGTATGTTGACCTATATTATTCGGCGCCTGCTGCTCATGATTCCCACTCTGTTTGGGATCATGGTCATCAATTTTGCCATTATCCAGTTTGCCCCCGGAGGCCCGGTGGAGCAGTCGATTGCCGAGTGGCAAGGACATGCCGTTGATGCGACCAGTCGCTTTTCTGGTACCGGCTCAGACACCCCAGGGACTACTCAGTCTGTTTCCGGATCAGGTGGCGTCAATAAATACCGGGGAGCTCAGGGTCTGCGGCCAGAGATCATTGCGGAAATCGAAAAACAGTTTGGCTTTGACAAACCAGCCTACGAACGCTTTTTTCTAATGATCCGCAATTATCTCCAATTCGACTTCGGTGAGAGCTACTTCACTAATAAACGGGTCGTTGATCTAATTATCGAAAAGATGCCGGTCTCCATTTCTCTTGGGCTTTGGAGCACTTTGATCATTTATTCCATCTCCATCCCCATGGGAATTCGTAAAGCGGTAAGAGACAATAGCCGGTTCGATATTTGGACCAGCGGGGTCATTGTCGCAGGCTATGCCATTCCTGGGTTTTTGTTCGCTATTTTGTTAATCGTCCTTTTCTCGGGAGGGCAATACCTCGACTGGTTTCCATTAAGGGGGCTAACCTCCGAAGGATGGGAGAACATGTCCTGGTGGGGGCAGGTTAAAGATTATTTCTGGCATATCACCCTTCCTGTTCTTTCTCTAGTTATCGGTGGGTTCGCAGGACTCACCATGCTCACTAAAAATTCCTTTCTCGATCAAATCAAGCTGCAATATGTGCAGACAGCCTATGCCAAGGGATTGGATGAAAAACAGGTTTTATATGGACATGTTTTCAGAAACGCCATGTTAATAGTCATCGCTGGGTTTCCCGCAATGTTCATCGGAATACTGTTTACTGGCGCATTGTTGATCGAAGTCATTTTCTCTCTTGACGGGCTTGGGTTGCTGGGCTACGAGGCAGCAATTAATCGAGACTATCCCGTCATGTTCGCTATTTTATTTCTATTTACTCTGGTGGGGATGCTCACTCAGATTATTCGTGATGTGATGTATACCATCATTGATCCCCGAATTGATTTTGCAGGGAGATAGCATCGTGTCGAAGACCCCTGCCTTTGGCATCACTCTTTCTCCTTTGAGTACACGACGACTGGAAAATTTTAAGGCCAATAAAAGAGGGTACTGGTCATTATGGGTTTTTCTGTTTCTATTTGCTATTGCATTGGGTGCTGAGTTTTTCGCCAATGACAAACCGTTGATGATCCGGTTTCAGGAAGAAACCTATTTGCCGGTTTTGTTCGAGTATTCGGAGACAGATTTCGGTGGAGAATTTGAACTAGCCGCAGATTATCACGATCCCTATATCAGGGATCTGATTGAGGCCGATGGCTGGATGGTCTGGCCGCTAGTTCCCTATTCCTACCACACCATTGACTATGATTTGACCAAACCAGCGCCATCGGCCCCATCTGCAAGACATTGGTTAGGAACGGATGATCAGGCTCGGGACGTATTGGCTAGGGTGCTATATGGTTTCCGGATCTCAATTCTTTTTGGTTTGGTTTTGACTCTTTTTAGTTCAGTGATCGGTATTGCCGCGGGAGCCGTTCAGGGCTATTTCGGTGGTTTGCTGGATTTATTTGTCCAACGCTTTATTGAAATATGGGAGGGATTACCCGTTCTTTATTTGTTAATCATTATGGCCGCCGTCATACAGCCCGGGTTTTTTAGCCTGCTCTTTCTCATGTTATTGTTTTCGTGGACCGGATTGGTCGCGGTGGTACGAGCGGAGTTTTTGAGAGTCAGAAATTTCGAATACGTCAGAGCGGCAAAAGCCCTGGGGGTTAGCGATACCAGAATCATGATCAAACACGTGCTACCCAATGCCATGGTAGCAACGCTTACATTCATGCCATTCATCTTAAGTGGTTCGGTAACTACCTTGACCGGTCTTGATTTTCTCGGTTTCGGTTTGCCATCGGGATCGCCCTCCCTGGGAGAACTACTTAATCAGGGCAAGAACAATCTTCAGGCTCCATGGCTTGGAATCACGGGCTTTCTCGTCATCGGCATTATGCTGTCATTGCTGGTTTTTATTGGCGAAGCCGTCCGGGATGCCTTCGATCCGCGAAAACTTTTCTCCTAGTGGAAGATATCAACATGCATAGTTCGGCGGCGGGTATGATGTTCCTCATGAGAATGGCGTTGGAGATAATTATCGATGGGTAAACCATTACTCAGCGTCAACGACCTGGCCGTCAGTTTTCGTCGCACCGAAAACAAGCAAACCATTGTTACGGACGTCGTCAAAAACGTTAGTTTTGATATTCATTCTGTCGAGACTGTGGCATTGGTGGGTGAATCGGGTTCCGGTAAGTCTTTATCAGCATTGTCGATATTACAGTTGCTACCTTATCCCCAGGCATTTCATCCGTCTGGGTCTATCCAATATGGGGGAACCGAATTGATTGGGGCGGACTCACAAACCCTTCAACGAGTTCGGGGAAATGACATTTCCATGATTTTTCAGGAGCCGATGACGGCACTGAACCCCCTTCATACCATCGAAAAACAGATTGGCGAATCACTATCCCTGCATCAGGGGCTTTCGGGATCTGGAGCCACTCAGTCCATTATCGAACTAATGGATCGTGTTGGCATAAGAAATCCGAAAAGCCGGCTTGGCGCCTATCCCCACCAGCTCTCGGGTGGTCAAAGACAACGGATAATGATCGCAATGGCGCTGGCGAATAAACCTGAAATTCTTCTTGCGGATGAACCTACTACTGCATTGGATGTTACGGTTCAGGCCCGAATCCTGAAACTGCTGATGTCTATCCAGCGGCAAGAAGGGCTGGGAATTTTGCTCATTTCCCACGACTTGAATATGGTTCGCAAAGTCGCCGATCGAGTGCTGGTTTTACAAAACGGTTCCATGGTTGAAAAAGGCATCACAAAACAACTTTTTATGTCGCCCCAACACTCCTATACAAAAACCCTGATATCTGCCGAGCCCCCGGACCGGGATCCGCCTACTAAAAAAGGAGATATTATTTTTCAGGCTCGAAACCTGCAAGTGTGGTTTCCCGTAAAAAAAGGCCTTCTCAGAAAAACCGTGGATCATATTAAGGCGGTTAACGACGCCTCTGTAACACTTTATCCCGGACATACCCTGGGCGTGGTTGGTGAATCAGGTTCTGGAAAAACCACACTGGCTTTGGCATTACTAAGACTGGTTCATTCCCAGGGGAAGATCTCCCTGAAAGGGCAATCCATTGACCGGCCCGATAAAGCATCAATGAAAATGATTCGAAGACAACTACAAATCGTTTTTCAGGATCCTTTCGGCTCCCTGTCTCCGAGAATGTCTATCAGTGACATTATTAGTGAGGGACTAGACGCCCATGGTCTTGTAACCAATGCAGCAAAAAGGGATACCCGGGTTATCGATATCCTGGAGCAGGTAGAAATAGATCCTGACGTTCGTTTCCGATATCCCCATGAACTGTCAGGAGGACAACGACAGCGAATCGCTATTGCCCGAGCCCTGATATTGGAACCGGCTATTTTGGTGCTTGACGAACCCACTTCTGCCCTGGATCGGACTGTTCAGGTTCAAATACTGGATCTATTGAATCGCATTCAGCGCCAACAGGATCTGGCATATGTGTTTATCTCCCATGATTTGAGTGTGGTGAAATTCATTGCAGACCATCTTATGGTAATGCAAAATGGCGACGTAGTGGAGGCGGGAGATGCCAGCGAAATCTTCCATCGACCGCAACACTCCTATACGCAAGAGTTACTGGCGGCTGCGCTGAGCTGACTTTTCGCTACCACTCAATCTTCTTTATCTGATGACATGACCAGCCCATTACTTAGCTTGAACTCCCAGCAATGGGAGAGCCTTTGTGACGGGTGCGGTCGATGCTGTCTGGTAAAACTTCAGGACGGAGACACTGACGAGCTGTACTACACCAACCTGGCTTGCGAGTTTCTGGATCACAATACCTGCCGCTGCACCGAATACCCAGATCGCCATAACAAAAAGCCTGAATGTGTCGTTCTGTCGAAACAGAACCTTGATGTCCTTGAATGGTTACCCACAACCTGCGCTTATCGTCGGTTTGATAGGGGAGAGGCGCCGTTACAGAATCTGGCAGAAATCAGCGTTAGAAACAGGGTTGTTTGCGAAAAGGGAATTCATCCAGACCTCCATGAAGACCATATCATCGACTGGATCGATTACAACTAGCTAGTACCGGAGACACTCCCCATGAAGTTTTCTATCGCCGTTAACATGAATCGATTCAGTGCGGAATCGTCCATGAAGACAGTGATTGCGGATACTCTGGAGTTGGTCAAAATGGCGGATCAGGGTGGTTTTGAAATCGCCTGGGGCTCAGAACATCACTGTATTGAAATGACCATTGCTCCCAATCCTTTTGTGCAGCTAACATATTGGTCTCAACATACCCGGGACATCCGACTCGGTACCACGGTCATTTGTGCTCCCTATTGGCATCCAATCCGGGCTGCTGAAGAGGCCGCCCTGGTTGATTTATACACCAATGGCCGATTGGAATTAGGATTGGCCCGAGGGGCGTTCCAGTATGAATTCGACCGTATGGCAAATGGTGTTTCTCAAAAAGAACAGGGCGGAGAATATCTTTATGAACTCTTACCGGCCCTAAAGTCCCTTTGGGCTGGAGACTATTCCCACCAGGGCAAACACTGGCAGTTTCCCAGGGCCACTTCCGTTCCAAAACCATTGCAGCAACCCCATCCGCCATTATGGGTAGCCGCCCGGGGTCCAGATACCTTCGATTGGGCAATCGAGAACGACCTTAATGTTATGTCTACCCCATTACAAAAACCGTTCGAAGAAGTCCTTGATCTCGGGAGCAAACTTAAACACGCCATGGCCAAATACCCCAAAAAGCCACGCCCTCGGTGGTTGGTGTTAAGAAATGCCTGTGTTTACGACAATAAATCTCAATGGAGGATACCGGTAGCTGCAGCGACCCGTTATGCCGCTCAGTTTCAGGGTTTATTCACTACGGATGGAGAGGTGGTTGACGGGTTTCCCCAGGAATTACCATTGGAACGCTCCTCTTCTTCGGATTACGCAGATAATGCCTCATGGAATAATATGCTATTCGGCACTCCAGAGCAGGTTACCGAAAAGTTGATGATGTATCAACACGCTGGTGTTGACTCGTTTTGTTATGGCGCGAATTTTGGTATGGATACCCGCACTGCGCTACGCTCTCTAGAGCTATTTATCACCAAAGTAAAACCCAATTTCGACTAGAACTCCATGTCCACACTAAAGTTACACTAGGAATCTGTTTTGGACTCATGGCTCGATGCTTATGGCCACTTGAATGAGGCTTATTATCTGGTGCCCTTTTCCAATGCCACCTGGAAATTGCAAGACTATTTTGGGGTCGGGGTGGACTATTTCGATCAAACTGGATGCGCCATGTATACTGTTGAGACTCACCTTCGTTATCTTAATGATGTAAGGAAACCCGCGGTTATGGAGATTGAAAGCATCATTCTTGGTGCTGATAGTAAACGCATTTGGTTCGCCCACAAAATGATTGTCAACGGTACATTATGCGCTACCGGGGAATTCATGGTTCTGCATTACGATACCCGGGCAAACCGAACCACCGCCATGCCAGAATCAGTTCTTGAGACGCTTCAACAGGCCGAAGTTGATGACAAACCAGAATGGGTTGGCAGGAGCCTAAAGCTGGCGAAACCATAACTTCGTGGAGCAGGGGGGAAACCACGCTAGACTGCGGGTTTACTTTGCTTAGACTATTCCTGGCTGTACAGATATACTTTTGCCCTCAAAACTTTTCTCCAAATTCAGACCCACATGCAACAATCACCTAACATTGTCGACTCCGATCAATTTACTTTTGACGCAGATGTTATCGAGGCCTCGAACCACCAGCTCATTTTGGTTGATTTTTGGGCGGAATGGTGCGGCCCTTGTCGGTCCCTGGGACCCATCCTGGAGCAGTTGATCGAAGAATACGACGGCGCTTTAAAGCTGGTTAAAATCAATGCGGATGAGCAACAAAACCTTTGCGCCCATTATGGGGTCCGTAGTTTGCCCACAGTCTATTTTTTCAAGGATGGTGCTGTTGTAGAGCAATTCATGGGGCTTCAGCAGGAACAGGATATCAGAACCCTTATCGATAAACATGTGGCTAGTAAAGTGGACCCCGCTTTGGAGCTTGCGATATCGGAATATGAAAGTGGAGAGCATGAAAAAGCCATTTCCACATTGCGTCAGTTGCTTGAGAGTGATTCGGAAAACGACCAGATTAAGCAGCTGCTCGCAGGATGGTTATCCACTGAAGGTCGCTGGGATGAAACTCGAACAGTGATTAACTCACTATCTCAGGAAGCCAAAGAGACGCCAGAATATCGTGCTTTTGTAGCCCGATTAGACTTCAATGAGTCCGCGAGCGACGGGCCGTCAGACGACGTGTTGTTTGAAGCGATCAGGATCGACGAAAATGATTTGGAATCCCGTTGCCAGCTTGCAGATCGGCTCGTGATTCAACAACGCTACGCTGATGCCATGGATCAATTGCTGGAGGTCATTCAGCGTGATCGAACATTCAAAGACGACGCCCCTCGCGAATCCATGATCAGAATTTTCCACATGCTCGGAGGCAGCGGAGAGTTAGTTTCCCGATACCGTAGTCTGCTGGCCAGAACCTTGAATTAGTGGCGAGAACTAACTCCAACCCAAAAAAAGAACAAAGAAAAAACCTGGCACAGAACCTCCATTCGCTCAGGGCCCTTCCATCTTTCCAGTTGGCCTTTTGTGTTATGCTGGCTTCGGATTTTAAGGGATAATGTGCCCCTAATTTGATCTCCCGACCTCACAAATAACATATTGTCATCATTGGTTCTGTGCTCAATCTTCTTATTAAATCTGTGCTCAATCTTCTTATTAAAATTGTCAGTGTCTTCTTATTAACTGCTTCTCAGGTTAATGCTCAACAGGCCGCTCTGGTATCAGTAGACGAAGTCATCGAACAACCCTTTACCCAGACTTCTCCCATACTTGGTCGCCTGGTTGCCATTCGCTCCGGCACGGTAGCCGCTCAAACCAGTGGCAGTGTTTCTGAAATTCTGGTTCGGCTGGGTGATTCGGTCACTCAAGGACAGGTACTCGCTACTATTGACGCATCCACCTTGCTATTGCAAAAGCAACTCACAGATTCCAGACTGTTAGAAGCAAAGAGTCGATTAAAAACTGCCAGGGCCGAACTCGCGTTAGCGGTACAGGAAACCCGTCGACTCGAAGGGCTGAAGTCTACCGCCTCTATCAGTAGGGCCGTTTATGATGATGCGAAACAACAACAGAATATCGCCTACTCCCGGGTAGATGAAGCGGAAGCCGCGATTAACTCCAGCAAAGCCAGCTCCAGGCTCGCTGAACTGGAATTGAGCTATACCAGTATTACTGCACCTTTCGATGGCACGGTCATTGGGAAAATGACGGAAACCGGTAACTATCTACAAAAAGGACAAGCCGTTTTACAACTCATCTCTGATAGGAGTCTCGAGCTTGAAGCTGATATTCCTTCTTCCCAACTAGAGGGGCTTAATACAGGATCCGCTTTGTCATTTAGCCTAGACAACGGCACCATGCATAGCGCCACCTTTCGTGCCATTATCCCAGAGGAAAACCTAAGGACCCGAACCAGAAAGGTAAGATTTACTCCTGATTTTTCACCCGATGCCGGAATTCTCGTCAATGACCAAAGCGTCACACTATTTGTTCCGGTAGGTAAAAAAGAACCGGTTATTTCTGTTCATAAAGATGGGATTGTTCGACAGGGTAATCGAGAGATTGTTTATGTAGTTGTGGAAGAGAAAGCCAATGCAACAGAAATACAAACCGGGCGGTCCATTGGAAACCGACTTGAGATTCAGCAAGGTCTAAGCGTTGGGGACCTGGTTGTGGTTAGGGGAAATGAACGCCTAAGACCCAATCAATCGGTGAAGGTTAAACCGTGAATCTAATCCGAACAGCAATCGAAAGACCGATTGCAGTTATCTCCGCAGTACTGCTGGTTGTACTGTTTGGATTGGTCGCCCTTAAAACCATTCCGATTCAGCTAGCTCCTGACGTTAATCGCCCAGTCATCACTGTTTCCACTAGCTGGTTTGGCGCCGCACCAGCAGAGATAGAACGAGAAATCATCAATCCTCAGGAAGAACAGCTCGCTGGCCTTCAGGGGCTTGCCTCTATCACGGGAAGCGCAGAGCCGGGTAGGGCGAGAATAACCCTGGAATTCAAGGTCGGCACTAATATGGATCGTGCCTTATTACTCGTCGCCAACCGTCTTGACCGGGTTCCTGGTTACCCCGATGAAGCAGATCAACCAACTCTGGATACCGCCGGTAGCGAAGACAATGCCATCGCATGGATGATTATCAAAAAGGTGGAGGGCAATGAAAAACCCATTCACGAATACGGAAATTTTGTAGAAGATATCGTTAAGGAGCGACTTGAGCGGGTCCCAGGTATCGGCAGGATTAATGTGTACGGAGGAAGTGAAAGGCAAATACAGGTTATTGTGGACCCGGAATCCCTCGCCAGATACCAACTCACAGTGAATAATCTCATTATCGCTTTGAGAAGATCAAACATCTCTTTAGGCGCTGGAGAAGTTAACGAAGGCAAACGCCGATATGTCGTTCGCACAGAGGGTCAACTCGATAATCTTAATGTTATCAGACAGGTTCCCGTTAGAAGCAGCAGCGGCTCGGGAGGTTTGGGTAGAGTTGTGGTTTCTGATGTAGCGGAGGTAAAGTTTGGTTTTAAGACACCAACTTCGTCCATTCGTTTACTTGGAAACCCTTCTTTGGCAATGAGTGCGGAGAGACAAACCGGGGCTAACGTCATTGAGACCATGGAGGGATTACGGGCGGCAATTGATAGTCTTAACGAAAGCGCTATTCCCAACGCCGGGCTAACGTTAACCCAGGTATACGATGAAACGGTTTACATTGAGTCAGCCATTGATCTGGTGCAGCAGAATATCTGGGTTGGCGGGTCACTTGCAGCGCTAATTTTGTTGCTGTTTTTACGCTCATTCAGGGCCACCATCGTTATTTCCCTGGCGATTCCCGTTTCGGTGGTTGGTGCATTCGTCGCTATGGCCGCACTGGGTCGTTCTATAAATGTTATCTCCCTGGCGGGTCTAGCCTTTGCGGTAGGAATGGTCGTCGACGCAGCTATTGTGGTACTTGAAAATATTTACCGACATAAGGAGGCTGGACACTCCAACGCTAAAGCAGCTTATCTCGGTGCCCAACAGGTATGGGGGGCTGTTCTGGTATCCGCGTTAACAACTGTTATGGTTTTTATTCCCATTTTGGTAATGGAATTGGAGGCTGGACAACTTTTCCGGGATATCGCTGTGGCTATTTCTGTCGCGGTGGTACTCTCTCTAATCGTTTCCATCTCTGTGATTCCTGCTTTGTCCAATCGCTTGTTGCGCGAAACCGGCGGGGCCAGTGACAATGCTCCTCACAAGCCCGGGTTTAAACTACCTGTCATTGACTGGCTAGCTTCCTCATTCGCTAAACTGGTAACCGGGTTTGTAAATGGCATTGTCAAGTATCGACTTAGGGCTTTTCTGGTTACCGCTTTTGTAACCATCGTTGCCAGTTACGGCTCTTATGTTCTCTTACCAAAACTCGAATATTTACCCGAGGGGAATCGGAACCTCCTATTCGGTATCATGATTCCTCCTCCCGGGTACAACCTAGAAACCACTACCCGTATCGCACAGGATATTGAAAGCGAAGTCCGACATCTATGGGCAAGCGAAACCGGCCCGGAGTCCGAGCCTGGCGGACCGCCCAAAATTGAACGTTTCTTCTATGTGGCAACCCGAGCTCGCACTTTCCTGGGTGCTGTGTCGGTAGAACCAGAACGTATTGCCGAACTTAAACCTCCTTTAAGGGCACCGGTGTTTAGAGAACCCGGAACCTTCGGTTTTATTTCACAACCCTCGGTATTTGGCCGGGGAATCGGGGGTGGAAGAAAAATTGATCTCGATGTTTCCGGTCCAAACCTGGAGACGATCCTACAGGTCTCCAATCAGGCCTTTGGAAAAATTGTCGGATTGTTTCCCAGATCAGACGGGCATGAGTGGAGACCCAAACCTGGGCTCGAGATGGGTGCTCCAGAAGTGAGAGTAGTACCTCAACGAACCCGACTTAGCGATAGCGGCGTTAGCACCGTAGAACTTGCTCAAAGCATTGATGCGTTTAACGATGGATTGAGAGCAACCCAATCCACCGTGGAAGGCAGATTGATGGACGTTGTGCTTAAGGGCAATAGTGGGGTAAATCAAACCCAGGACATTGGTACCTTACCCCTAGTGACTCCTGGTGGACAGGTGGTTCCGATTTCTTCGGTTGCGGATATTGAACTTACTGCGGGTCCCACTGAAATTCGACACCGGGAACGGTTTCGAACAATCACTCTTGAAATTCGACCCAGTCAATCTCTACCTCTCGAATCTGCCATTGAATTAATTCAAACGGAAATTGTCGACAAACTTTCCCAGGAAGGATTGCCCGACGGCATAAAGATGAGAATTTCCGGCACGGCGGATAAGCTTATGGAAACCAGTAACGCCATGGCGATCAATCTGGCACTATCCATCGTCATTGTCTTTCTTGTGATGGCTGTTTTGTTCGAAAGCTTTGTCTACCCACTGATTATTATGTTATCTGTTCCCGTTGCGGCGGTTGGGGGTATTGCCGGTCTGGCAATACTTAATCTTTATACTTATCAGGCTCTCGATATGTTAACGATGCTTGGTTTTGTAATACTGATCGGCATCGTGGTGAACAACGCGATCCTGTTAATTCACCAAACTCTTCATCATATAAGGCTGGACAGCATGGAAGCCGGGGAAGCCATTCGATTAGCAACCCAAAACCGTATACGCCCGATATTCATGTCAACATTAACCAGCGTTTTTGGTATGCTGCCTTTGGTTTTGTTTCCCGGGGCCGGCTCTGAGCTCTATCGAGGCCTTGGGTCGGTGGTGGTTGGGGGTTTAAGCCTTTCTGCGGTGATTACTCTACTGATCGTACCCCCAATGATGTCTCTACTTGTCGTTCCCCTTGAAAACAAACGTAGACGAAAGCCAAAAACCATTGATCCCAAACCCATCGCCAGTTAACCCTCTGGAAAAAGCCTTTGATCCAAAATCGTTATGTGATCGGTGTCTGTGTCGTTTTACTTGGCGGCGCTTTTCTTAGTCTATCTGGAATTTTCTTGCGCCATATTGAACAGGCAAATGGATGGACGATTCTGTTTTATCGTTCCAGCGCTTTTTTCATTACGATGTCTACCATTCTGGCTTTCCAATACCGACGCCGAACGACTCTTGCTTTCAGGGCAGTTGGCAAGAAGGGAGTGTATGCCGCAATCCTGTTAAGTCTCGGAAACGTGTTTTACATTTTCGCCATGCTAAACACAACGGTTGCAAATGTGGTGTTTATTATTGGATCTGCTCCACTGATTACCGCTTTGCTGTGCTGGCTATTTTTGAAAGAAAGGATTAGCGTTTGGGGCATGGTGGCAATGGTATTGGCGTTTTTCGGGATCGGTTTGATGTTTGCCGATGGTTTCAACACAGGTAGTTGGTTTGGTAGCCTACTGGCCCTGGCAATGGTGGTGATGTATGCGTTTTACCTGCTATTGCTGAGAGGCAACCAGTCAGTTGATATGGTTCCGGCAACCTGTCTTTCAGGTCTGATCACCGCTCTAATCGCGTTTCCCATGCTTTCGGGTTTCAATATTTCCCAACACGATTTGATAATTTGCATTCTTTTGGGAACCGTTCAATTTGGCGCAGGATTTTGGCTTCTTACCATCGGTGTTCGCTATATACCCGCCGCTGAAGTAGCACTTTTTTCATTGAGTGAGTCTATCCTTAACCCCATCTGGGTTTTTCTTGGGGTCGGGGAAATTCCAAGCAAATTAACCATATACGGAAGCGCCATTGTTCTCATATCCGTGGTGGTCTACAGTACTATTGCGATCCAACGAGAGAGAATGGGACTGGCATCAAATTCTCTTGAGACATAATTTTTTAATATTTGGACCATCGAAACCAGCAATGAATATCTTTAATAATGACTTCCCCTATCCTTCACAGCGCATGCCGGTGATGGCGAGGAACATGGTCGCCTCGTCCCAGCCTCTCGCTGTACAGGCAGGAGTTGATGCGCTTCGACAAGGAGGTAATGCCGTGGACGCAGCCCTTGCCACCGCAATTACACTATCTGTTGTTGAGCCCACTAGCAATGGAATTGGTAGCGATGCCTTTTGCATTGTTTGGGACGGTGAGAAGCTCCACGGACTCAATGCTTCCGGCCGTAGCCCTGCAGGAGTTAGTGCAGATCAGTTTACGGGCTCTACCAACATGCCGTTGTGGGGATGGGATTCGGTAACGGTCCCTGGCTGTGTGAGCGCCTGGGTAGCATTGTCCGACCGTTTCGGAAAACTACCCTTCGAAAACCTGTTTCAGGCTGCTATTTACTATGCCCGGGAAGGCTATATGGTGTCTCCTATCACCGCAAAAGCCTGGGCACAGATTCCGGATGCATATTACCAATTCCCAGATTTTGCTTCCTTTTTACCCGATGGTAAACCACCGTTGGCAGGGCAACTTTTCAGATTTCCAGCACAGGCTGATACTCTTGAATCCATTGCGAGCACCAGGGGCAATGATTTTTATAAAGGAAGCATTGCTGAAAAAATCGAAAATACGGCAAGGAAGGCCGGCGCAAAACTTAGTGCTGAAGACATGGCTTCCCACCAATGTGATTGGGTCGATTTAATATCCGTGGAATACAATGGTGTGGAGTTGCATGAGATCCCGCCCAACGGACAGGGTCTCGCCGCTCTCATTATGCTCGGTATTCTTAAGCACCATAATATCTCCCAGTATCCCATTGATTCGATTGAAAGTTTGCACTGCCAAATTGAAGCCATGAAGCTCGCCTTCGCAGATGCACACCGATATATTGCGGATCCCGCTTTTATGGATATCTCAGTTGATGAATTGCTTAATGGTGATTATCTCGCCGAACGCTCAAAACTAATTGACATGAATAAAGCAAATCTACCAACCCACGGCTCTTTCTCCAAAGGGGGTACCGTATATCTAAGTACTGCAGATCAAGCCGGAATGATGGTTTCAATGATCCAAAGCAATTATTATGGTTTTGGTTCAGGTATTGTGATTCCAGAAACAGGAATTAGTTTGCAAAACCGGGGGGCGGGGTTTTCTTTGACGGAAGGGCACCCCAACCAGTTTGGCCCTTCGAAGCGACCTTATCATACAATTATTCCCGCTTTTTTGACTCAACAGGGAAAACCCAGGATGAGTTTTGGGGTAATGGGTGGTCCTATGCAACCCCAGGGACATGCGCAGATGGTTGTTAGGGCCGTGGATTACGATCAAAATCCCCAGGTAGCCAGCGATGCTCCTCGATGGCAGGTCATGGAGAATCAGGAAATTGCTCTCGACGCAGGCTATGGGGAAGATATACGAGTTGGATTAGTGAATAAAGGCCATGTTCTCTATCCCAGTGAGCTGGACCCCTCTTTTTCCATGGGTGGGGCTCAGCTAATTCAAAAAACCAGCGACGGTTATATCGCAGGATCGGATCATCGGAAAGATGGTATGGCTGCTGGTTTCTAGGCGATTGACGGGTTTTGGTGAATTGAACTCGTGCTAACTAAGGAAAGCATGAAGAATATCAAGCGATTTTTACATAAAAAGCTGCTTTTTTATTTCCGTAATCTCCTGATTGTCATTGTCGTCGTTCCGACCCTGGCAATTATCTGTCTTCGGTGGATAGACCCTGTTACCAGCACCGTAATGCTTTGGCATGACATTCAATCCCTTTTTGATGACAAAAAGGAGTGGTCGGAGTACCAGTGGTTAAGTTGGGAAGACATCTCCATACAGTTTCCCCTCGCCGTGATCGCTGCGGAAGATCAGCGGTTTCCTGATCACTTTGGCCTGGATTTTACCGAACTTAGACGAGCGATTTCAGATAACCGTGGTAAACCACGAGGCGCCAGCACCATTACCCAACAAGTGGCAAAAAACCTTTTCCTCTGGAACGGCAGGAGTTATATCAGAAAGGGCCTGGAAGCCGGATTGGCGATACTGATGGAGATGATTCTCGGTAAAAAGCGGATTCTGGAAATTTATATCAATATTGCTCAGCTTGGGGAAAACACTTATGGCGTTGGTGTTGGCTCCCTGCTTTTTTTTAACAAACCCGCTGGCAAAATTAACCGTTACGAAGCCGCGAGAATGGCAGCAGTTTTACCGAATCCCCAGATTTTTTCCGCTGACAAACTAGGTAAATACGTACTTTCCCGACAAAAATGGATTATGAAGCAAATGAAACAACTCGGTGGTCCTGAGTATATCGAAAGGGCGATTCGAACGGATTAACCCCCTGGAAATGATTGGGTTGTTTGCTAGCGCGCGCAGTATCCACCGTCAACGGTTAAGGTATGCCCGCTTACGAACGAGGAGGCCTCCGACGCGAGAAAAATCACCGGACCAACGAATTCATGAAGTTCTCCCCGACGTTGCAAGGGCGTTTTGTTCTTTATTTCCTGCTCCATTTCCTGGGTCACGGTGCTAGTCGGTCTGCCACTCATGGGGTTTTTCGTATAACCGGGGTTGATCGTGTTGACTCGGATGTTGTATTTACCCCATTCAGAGGAAAGTTGTCGGCAGAGTTGATCAACTCCTCCTTTCGATGCTCCGTAAGCAGACAAACCGTCAAACCCAACCATACTCCCGTTTGAAGACGTCATAATTATTGAGCCTCCTTCTCTCTGTTTTATCATTTGTTTTCCCGCGGCCTGGGCACAGTAAAAGCAACTCGTTAGATTGGTTGAGATCACGTTGTTCCAATCCCTTTCACTGGTTTTCTCTGGTGTATCCACCGCGATGATTCCATGATTGATAACCATGACATCCAGTCGTCCAAAACTTTTCATCGTCGCGTTTATTAGTTCGCCACAGCTTTCCCTATCCGTTGCATCAAAGGCAAAGTAGTTTGCTTTTGCGCCTTCTTTTTCAATCAACGCCATGGTCTCCATCAGATAGGTGTCCGTTCGGCTCGCGATCATCACATTCGCGCCTGCCGCACCAAGACCGATGGCCATTTCTCGACCTAAGCCATAGCCGGCACCGGTAACAACGATGTTTTTTCCGCTTAGATCAAATTGCTTATGAACGCTACTGGCTAAATTTTTCATTAAATAGGACTCATCATCTAGTTTCCTCCCATCATAACTCGAAACAACAATTTTGCTTTGGTTTCCGGGCAATCAAGAGGATAGTGTCCAAAGGGAACATACTGCTCAGTTTTTTCTATTCAATTCTATCTTTTCATGTTATATACAAATATAAAGATATCTTTATATTTGTATATAACATGAAAAGCACTCTTTCCGAACTACTTGAAGAACGCGAATGCCTTCTTGCAGATGGTGCCACTGGATCCAATCTTTTTGAAGTGGGGCTCCAAACTGGAGACAGTCCAGAGCTATGGAATGATATTCACCCTGATCGCATCGCAAACCAATACCAGAGCTTTATTGATGCTGGTTCGGATATTATTCTTACTAACAGCTTTGGCGGCACCCGGTATCGCCTCAAGCTTCATAATGCCGAACATCGGGTTGAGGAGCTCAATATTAAAGCGGCGAAAATTGCCCGTAAACTGGCGGACCAGTGCCATAGAGCCATTGTAGTTGGGGGGTCTATGGGTCCAACCGGCGAAATTCTCGAACCTTTAGGCCCGTTGTCCGTGGAAGACGCTGCATCAGCCTTTGAGGAACAGGCACTAGCGCTTAAAGCGGGGGGCGTTGACGTGCTTTGGATAGAAACAATGTCTTCAGAAGAGGAAGCGTCGGCCGCGGTTAAAGGTGCTAACAAATCTGGACTTCCTATCGTCACAACCTATAGTGTAGACACTAACGGTAGAACCATGATGGGGCTAACTCCGGCGGATATCGTTAGATTTAGCGCCAGATTTGATCCGATGCCTTTCGCAATCGGTGCAAATTGTGGAATAGGAGCATCCGAATCTGTGGCCGCAGTGATTAATATGATGCATGAATCGACCTCCGGTGAAACCAACCCGATTGTTGTGGTCAAGGCAAACTGCGGTGTTCCAAAATACATTGACGGAAAAATCGTTTATAGCGGCACCACAGAAGTTATGTCTGAATACGTTAAACTGGCTTTGGATGCCGGCGCGCGTATTGTCGGTGGTTGTTGCGGCACGACACCACTCCATGTAAGGGAAATGCGAAAGGCACTGGATGAACACCCAAGAGGATCGGTTCCAGATCTTGAGAGCATTGAACAAAAACTCGGTGAAGTATCTAACGGTGCTAAAGCCCAACTTCGTGGAGAGATGAGTATTGCTGCAGGAGCACTAAATAATCGTACCCCACGTAAACGTTCTCGTAGACGATAGAGCAGGGCCATGCTACCAGAAAAAACACAGTTGCCAATTCCATTACGACAAAAGCATAATTTTTCTATTTTCGTGAAAAAAACGGCTTCACTATTCGCCGTTTTTCGGGCTTTTTTGATGCCCCCATGCTGCAAAAGATGGGTGTTTTTTAAAACGGCGATATTGCGATTACAGAGCGTCTGAGGGGGTGTATTTTTTGAAAAACCTTTTCACATCGAAATTTTTGTTTCAACCACCAGTTTTCCATGCAATGTTTTGTGTACGGGGCATCGATCTGCGATTTCTAGCAACCTACTAATTTGTTCTTCCGATAACGATCCCGTTAGAGAAATTTCTCGAGCAATCACGTCTACCTGACGGTTTTCTGAATCACAACGTTGACAATCCTTGCCGTGTTCCCGGAGATGGGACAATCTGACCCGAATGTGTTCCACCGGCCATTTTTTTCTATTGGCATACATTCTAATAGTCATGGACGTACAACTACCAAGAGCCGCCAATAACTGCTCATATGGATCCGGTCCCAAATTGCTCCCACCCACTTCCACTGGTTCATCAGCTATCCAGGTATGCTGGTCGCTGACAATGTTTTGGGAAAAAAGGTGATCCCTCTCTTCGACCACTACCTCTCCTTTGGCAACCTGGGTAAATTCAGACGACCTCACTTTCTGCGATTCCCCTGGGTTTGACATACCTTTTTCTTTAATAATCCGATTGGACCAGGTAGCAATGGTTTGTGCGACGTATTCACTGTCTTCTTTTGCCGTTAGTAAGTGATCGGCATTACCCAGACTAATGAAACTTTTAGGGTGTTTTGCTTGTTGATAGATTTTTTCTGCCTGATTAATGGAAACCACATTATCCCGGGGAGAATGGAAGATAAGTAACGATTTTCTGAGACTGGATGTCGATGTTCCTGAGGCTTTTTGGATATCGTCCAGAAATTGCTTTTTGATAGTAAACGACCGACCAGCAAGCTTTACGACCGCTGATCCCTGAGATTGAATATTATCCAGGTCAACGGAAAATTGTTTACACACATGACTCGCATCTGCAGGAGAACCGATGGTAACCACTCCTTGAGCCTCGGGTATTTTGTGAGCAGCGTGCAGAATTGCTGTGCCTCCCAGACTATGACCAATTAATAAAGCGGGGGCATCATACTCTGAGCGAAGGAAATCTGCGGCCTTGACGAGATCTCCAACATTGGAAGAAAAATTTGTATTTGAAAAGTCCCCATCGCTGTTCCCCAAGCCAGTAAAATCAAATCGCATAACTGCAAAACCACTGGATACAAGAGATCTGGCAATGCGAGATGCTGCCACCACATCTTTACCGCAGGTAAAACAATGTGCAAACAGGGCGAAAGCCCGGATTTCCCCCGAGGGCATTTCCAGCAATCCAGCTAACAAATCATTATCGCTGCCGGGGAAGGAGACTTTTATCTTCTTGTTCATTGACGTTTGTTTGTTCAGAGTTGGTTATGACCCCAGGGACCAGCGACGAGTTCACTATTTTGTAATAAAACACACTCTGTGTGGACAATAATCCATTGATCAGAAAAAAATACAATAGTCCGTTCGCTCAATGCTACTTCTCAAACCCATTAAATTAGACATTATTTAGTCCAATAGTATGGTTTTCACCGTCTACCAAACATCCCATATATCGACTATTTATCCAATTTTTTTATGTGTCATCCGAGCGGAATCAACAACACACAGACACAGATATAGATACAAAAGACATTGTTTTATGGAAAGCTATAGCCTCGCTGCGAGTTCTGCCCCTTGAAGAATCGCTCGTTTTGCATCCAATTCACTTGCGATCGAGGCACCACCAATCACATGTAGGGATGACAATATTTCCTTGTCCAGAGACGCAAAAGCACTGTCGTTAGAGATTTGTCCGGCACAAATTATGATGTTGTCCACCTCCAATACTTCTGGCTCTCCACTGACACGAACATGCAACCCCTGTTCATCCATACGGTCGTAAATTACGTCGATTAACATTCTTACATCATTTTTTTCCAAATGTAGTTTATGTGCCCAACCCGTTGTTTTTCCTAAGCTTTTTCCGGATTTTGTGGCTTTTCTTTGGAGCAGGGTAATCTGTCGCTTAGGAGATTCTATTTCTGGCTCGATTAACGCGCCGGGTGCTTCAAAAGCTGGATCGATCCCCCATTGCCGATACCATTTATCAAGATCAACTTCTTCTTCCTGCCCCAATAAAAAGGTTGCGACATCAAAACCAATTCCACCAGAACCAATAATCGCCACTCGCTTTCCTACTTTTTTCCGCTTTAGAAGCACCTCAGGATAGGTGAGCACGCCAGGATGATTAATACCCGAGGCACTCATTGGGATATCAATTGATCTGGGAAGCACTCCGGTTGAAACAACGACTTCGTCGTATTGTTCCCCATCCACCATTTCTTTTACTTGATCGCTACTAATGTCTGCATTCAGGCGAAGTTCCACTCCATATCTTTCCATCATCTTCCTGTAATAACGCATTGTTTCTTTGAAATCCGACTTCCCTGGAATTCTCTGCGCCATACGAAATTGCCCTCCTATGTCATCCGAAGCCTCAAAAAGAGTCACTTGATGCCCTCGTTGAGCAGCGACAGTCGACACAGTAAGACCCGCTGGCCCAGCTCCAATAACCGCGATGTTTTTAGGGGTATTCGTTTGGGTATAAATCAGTTCACTCTCTCTGGCCGCTCTGGGATTAACCAGACAGGACATGGTTTCTCCACTAAAAATCTGATCGAGGCATGCCTGATTACAGGCAATACAGGTATTTATTTCATCTGCTCTGTTATCTCTGGCTTTTTGTACCCAATGAGGGTCAGCTAAAAACGGTCTGGCCATGGAAACCATATCGCTGTGATTTTGGCGCAGGATTTCTTCTGCCGTTTCCGGGTTGTTGATGCGATTGGTTGCAATTATCGGAATGGAGACTTCTTCTTTTAGCTTCCTGGTAGCTCGAGTAAACGCTGCTGCTGGAACAGACGTCACTATGGTGGGGATTCTGGCTTCATGCCATCCGATACCGCTAGAAGATATTCACGCCCACCGATTCCACCGCTTTTGCCAATTGTGCGATCTCTACCCAGGGACAACCCTCTTCCACCAAATCCATTAGGGAAAGTCGAAAGACAATAATGAAGTGATCACCCACCGCTTCTCTAGTACGCTTTACTATCTCTATTGCCAATCGCATCCGGTTTTCGAAACATCCGCCCCATTCATCCTGGCGTTTGTTGGTTCGTAATGAGAGAAACTGATTAATGAAATAGCCTTCAGAAGCCATGATCTCCACACCATCATAATTGGCATCTTTAGCCAATACTGCACAATTCACGAAATCACGTATTTCCTGTTGAATTTCTGTTTCATTTAACTCCCTTGGGACGTACTTATTGATGGGAGCTTTTATCGCTGATGCTGAAACAATATCATTGTGATATCCATATCGACCGGTATGCAGGATCTGCATACAAATCTTGCCGTTTTCTTTATGCACCGCCTGGGTTATTTTTTTATGGTAATGCACATTATCAACGATGTCTAACGTCCCTGAATTCGGTGATATTCCACCTGACTTATTGGGACTAATTCCTCCTGTTATGATCAACCCAGGTCCATCCCCCCGTACTCTTTCGGCAAAATAGTCGGCTAAGCGGTCATACTCTTCAAGGTTATCTTCTAATCCAGTATGCATAGACCCCATCAGCACTCGATTTTTCAATTCGGTAAAACCCAGATCAAGGGGGGTAAATAGATTAGGATAATTTGATATCATGCTCTGATTTGAAAGGAAAGTGGCGACATATTATGTTGTCTGGTCTGAAATATAACAACTCGGATTAGCCCTCATAACGAACTACGTAAACTTTACCGATAGTCGATACCGGGCTTTCCCGGATTTTTAATTGTAGTTAGAGTGGAAAAAGACGATGAATGACCCCCTTAGAGCATCAGAGACACCCTATGCAATAGAAGTAGAGGCTGGACAATCCTATTTCTGGTGTGCTTGTGGCAGAAGCAACAAACAACCATTTTGTGATGGCTCCCATAAAAATACTGCCTTCTCACCACAAAAATATGTGGCAATAGAAACTAAAAGAGTCTTTTTCTGCGGTTGTAAATCAACGAACAACCAACCTCTATGCGATGGTTCTCATAAAAAGACCTGAGAAGTTTGGATTACTGGATAAACAGACTATTAACGATCAACCCAAACGGGTTTTTAATACGGTCCAATATGTTTTATCCAAATCTATCCAAATACATCTCTTTTTTCTTATCTGTGGATAAAATTGCAATAACGCTTTAGACTCCATCGGTGTTACTAAGTAGTATCAGCAACAACTTGATTCCGTATATTTGTTTTTTCTTTTAAAATCAATAAGTTAACCTTTTTTGTTTTTTTCATTGAGGAAGGACGATCCAAAATGGATTGGACGGCTTTCCGATTACCTAGTGAGTAAAATTTGAGCAATCAGGATATTTGGGACCATTGTGTTCATCAGCTAAAGACTGTTTTTTCCGATGACGACATGAATACTTGGATTATGCCTTTGCACAGCATTGTTAATGGATCAACCATAAAACTATTGGCTCCCAATCGTTACGTCCTCAACTATTTGAAGAAAAACTTACAACAGCAGATCGAAGAAACCATTACTGCTTTGGGCGTCGGTATCGACACTGTTCATCTTGAAATCGGTAGTTATGGATTAGATGCAAATCAAGCAAATGGAAATGTAAAGAGCATTAAGACAGGGGAGAATGATTCTATCATCGAGTCGAATCAGCCTTATAAAGGCGGTATCATGAACAAGAAACATACCTTTGATACTCATGTTGAGGGAACCTCCAATCAGCTTGCCCGGGCAGCGGCTTTACAGGTAGGACAAAGCCCCGGTAAGTCCTTCAACCCCTTGTTCATTTATGGAGGTGTAGGGCTCGGGAAAACCCATCTGATGCAGGCTGCTGGTAACTTGATATTGAACAGAAACCCAAACGCCAAGGTGGTATATGTTCGCTCGGAGCTCTTTGTCAACGATATGGTAAAAGCCCTTAAGAACAATACCATGAACGAGTTTAAGCGCTATTATCGTTCTTTGGATGCCCTTCTAATCGATGATATTCAGTTTTTTGCCCGAAAAACTCAATCTCAGGAAGAGTTTTTTCATACCTTTAACGCCCTTTTGGAAGTACAAAGACAAATCATTATTACCAGTGATCGTATCCCAAAAGCAATAAACCATGTAGAAGAACGCCTTATTTCCCGCTTCGGTAGCGGCCTAACCGTTTCGATTGATCCCCCGGAATTGGAGACCCGAGCAGCTATTTTGGAAAAGAAAGCACTGGAAAACGGCGTTGAGTTACCCAATGAGGTTGCCTTTTTCGTCGCTAACATTGTGCGTTCCAATGTTCGGGAGCTTGAGGGTGCACTGCATAGGATCATGGCGAGTACCGGATTTACTGGTCGTCCTATCAGTATAGATCTCGCCAGAGAGGCTTTAAGGGATCTTTTGGTCTATCAGGAGAAAAAAATTGGGATCGAGAATATTCAACAAACCGTTGCAGAATACTACAAAATAAGGGTTTCGGATCTACTCTCAAAAAAGCGATCTCGGGATATCGCCAGACCCAGACAACTTGCAATGTATTTTGCAAAGGAGTATACCAATATGAGTTTGCCACAAATAGGGGATCGCTTCGGGGGCAGGGATCATACCACTGTCCTGCATGCCTGTAGAAAAATAGAAGAATTGATGCTTAACGATAGCAAAATTAAAGAAGATCATCATAATTTGCAACGATTATTCAGTGGATAACTATTGAATAACCTGGAGTAATCTGTGAATAAAATAGCCTTTTAATTGGACAACTAAGTGGAAAAGTTTTACCCACAAACCATGGTTTCGTTTTACAATACTTTTCCACCAAAACACGAACAGGTATTATGCTCTTAAACACCTGATACTTATAGGGAAAAATGAGTTATCCACTTATCCACAGGACCTACTAATACTACAACTATATTGATTCATGCATATAAAAATAGAAAGAGAGAAATTGCTACCAACACTTAATCTAGTTTGTAGTGTAGTGGAAAAGAGACAAACCCTCCCAATTTTGGCAAACCTGTATCTAAATTACGAAAACGGGACACTTAATATTGTTGGGACCGATATTGAAGTGGAAATATCTCAAATTATCGGTGGAATAGAAGGAGACAATGGATCATTTACCGTTTCAGCCCGAAAACTTCTGGATATTTGTCGAATGTTACCAGGAAACGCTGTCATTAACTTTAAGATGGATAATGATAAAGTTGTTATTTCTTCTGGAAGAAGTAGATATACGCTAAAGGTATTGGAGGCAAATGATTTTCCTCGTATTGAAGCGGGGAATTGGGAAGAGAGGTTCAAAATCCACCAGAACAGCCTAAAAACATTACTCGACAACACCTCATTCGCAATGGCTGTTCAGGATGTTAGATATTATCTTAATGGAATTTTATTCGAAATAAAAAGTAGACGTCTCAGGGCCATTGCAACAGATGGACACAGACTAGCGCAATCTGATGTAGAGATTGAATTAGATATCGATGATGTCCGACAGCTTATTGTTCCACGTAAAGCTATTGCAGAGATTAGTAGATTTCTAGACGGTGATGGAGATGCAGAGCTTACTGTGGAGATTAGTAAAAACCACTTGAAACTATCTAAGGATAATACGGTATTAATAACCAAGCTTATTGATGGGAAATTCCCGGAATTTAAGGGCGTTCTGGAGACGGAATTAGGTATCGTAATTCAGCTTAACAGGTCTGAGTTCATTGAGATGTTGACCCGCGTTGCCGTCCTTACCACTGATCGATTTAAAGGAGTACGTATCAATCTTGATAAAAATCAGATGATGGTCACTGCTAATAATCCGGAGCAAGAGGAAGCCGTAGAGGAAATGGTGATGGACTACAACGGTGATAAAGTAGAAACAGGGTACAACGTTTCATACCTAATAGATGCAGCCCGGGTAGTAAATGGAGAGAATATTGAAGTACACCTACAAGGGAATGATGGGATCTGTATTGTTCGACAACCTAATGAACAGAATTCCACTTGGCTAGTAATGCCCATGCGTATTTAGTTGAAGGAAATGTTTTCCTTAAAGGCCGATAATATGTTGGCCTTTTTTGTTTCTTCAATATGTCTTTTTAAGACCCCCATGTTTCACGTGAAACATTATCCACTTTTCCTGGGAAAAAACTATACAGTCAGTTCTGCAACGAAAAATATTTCATTCCTACAAACCAATTCCATAGCCATTTTTAGCTTATTTTGGGTTGTGTGAATATGAAAGTAGATTGATGAATTTCACTTATGTTTCACGTGAAACATCATCACTCCAGATTAGAGACATAGCTACCTAAAACAACTACCACTATTCTGATCGCTTTAAGAGAATCGGTGTTTGACGCTCTTTAGCGCCGTTTTCCCTGTTTTTCTTTTGTTCTTGTATGGGGGCTACAATCTTGGGTAGAAAAGCAGCGAGAGCGGCTAAAAAACCACTTTTATGCTAAACTCCGATCTCTATTAACATCAAGCATATCCCAGTGGAAGAACATGGCAGACGACTACGATTCAAGTAGCATTAAAGTACTAAAGGGGTTGGATGCCGTAAGAAAAAGACCCGGTATGTACATTGGTGATACGGATGATGGAACGGGACTACATCATATGGTTTTTGAGGTGGTTGACAATGCCATCGACGAAGCCCTAGCTGGTTATTGTAAGACTATTAATGTCACTATTCACGCTGACGAACAGATTTCGGTTAGCGACGATGGTAGAGGTATTCCAACTGGTATTTTGGAAGAAGAGGGAGGGAAAAGTGCGGCTGAGGTAATTATGACCGTGCTCCATGCGGGAGGAAAGTTTGACCAAAATTCCTACAAGGTGTCTGGAGGCTTGCATGGGGTGGGCGTCTCAGTGGTTAATGCGTTGTCTGAAAGTTTGCTTCTGGAAATTCGTCGAGACGGAAAAATTTACGAGCAAAGATATTCCATGGGAGACCCCCTAGCGCCGTTAGAAGTAGTGGGAGAGACAGATCAGACTGGTACCAAGGTAACCTTTATGGCTAGTAAGGAGACGTTTACCTATATCAAATACAGCTTCGATATTCTGGCCAAGAGACTAAGGGAATTGTCTTTTCTCAATTCGGGTATAAGGATAGAGTTATTTGACGAAAGATCGGACAAACTGGATGTTTATGAATATGAGGGTGGAATCGCCGCTTTTGTGAATCATCTCAATCAAAAAAAGACGCCATTACATCCTACTGTTTTCAGCATGGTTGGAGATAAGGATGGAGTGCACGTCGAACTTGCTATGCAATGGAATGATTCCTATCAGGAAAATACTTTCTGTTATACAAACAATATCCCGCAAAACGACGGTGGTACTCATCTCGCTGGTTTTAGAGGGGCAATGACGAGAACACTGACAAATTACATCAATGAAATCGGGTTGGCGAAGAAAGAGAAAGTCAACCTTTCAGGAGATGACTGTCGGGAAGGGCTGGTAGCTGTTCTATCGATCAAGGTTGCAGATCCGAAATTTTCATCTCAAACCAAGGAAAAATTGGTCTCGTCCGAGGTAAAGGGCTCAGTAGAATCCCAGGTCAATGAAAAGCTGAGCAGTTTTCTATTGGAGAATCCGTCTGAAGCGAAACAGATTGCCAACCGCATTGTGGATTCAGCAAGAGCCAGGGAGGCTGCTAGAAAAGCCAGAGAAATGACTCGGCGGAAGAGTGCGTTGGATTTAGGTGGATTACCCGGAAAATTGGCAGACTGTCAGGAAAAAGACCCTTCCTTATGTGAAATCTACCTTGTGGAGGGTGATTCTGCAGGTGGAAGTGCGAAGCAGGCGAGAGACCGAAAATTTCAGGCAATTCTTCCTCTAAAAGGAAAAATACTGAATGTGGAGAAGGCCAGATTTGACAAGATGTTGACCTCGGATGAAGTCACCACGTTGATTACTGCTCTTGGAACAGGCATAGGCAAGGATGATTTTGATATCAGTAAGCTACGATATCACCGAATTATTATTATGACTGATGCTGATGTTGATGGATCACATATAAGAACATTGCTACTTACGTTCTTTTTTCGGCAAATGAGTGAGTTATTGGAACGAGGCTATGTTTATATTGCCCAGCCGCCACTGTATAAGCTGTCTATGAAAAAAAGAGAGACATATTTGAAAGATGATTATGAGATGGCCCAGTATTTGCTGGACATCGCCATTGAAAAATCTAAAATAGTCGTTGAAGGTGGTTCTGAAGTCTCTGGTTTGGAACTCAAGTCTTTGATCATGGAACACAACATGGTTGAAAGTACGATAGGTAGATTATCTCGAAGATATGACCATGAAATACTGAAAGCCTTGCTAAAGACAGAACTGATTCTGTCAGAAGATCTCCAGTCTGAAGCGTCTGGGCAACGCATCTCACAGGCTCTACAAACAACCCTGAATAATGATCGTTCTGGCGTAATCAGTTACTCCGTAAGGCCTGATAGCGAAGATCCTGGTCTTATTGTGGATCGGCACCAATATGGGTTGGTAACTTCTTACAATCTCACTGAGTCATTTTTCAAGAGCACAGAATACCGGTCCTTGATTGCTTATGTTGTCCGTTTGGAAAATATGGAAGGCAAAAATATGACGGTAACATGGGGGGAAAGTGCAGAAGTATTCACCCAGTTTGAAGACATTATCCGCTGGATAATGTCAAAATCGAAAAAAGGCTTTTCTATTCAAAGATATAAAGGGTTAGGGGAGATGAATCCCGAGCAGCTCTGGGAAACAACCATGGATCCGAAGGTAAGGCGACTATTAAAAGTAACCATCGAAGATGCTATTGGGTCTGATGAAACCTTTACCACATTGATGGGAGATCAGGTAGAACCAAGGAGAGAATTTATCGAAAAGAATGCATTTTCGGTTTCCAATCTGGATGTATAGAATCTAACCTATTGATAAATAAACACTTTTTATAACTTCTTCTATCGTTAATAACCTGAATGGTAAGTTGGTGGGTAATCGTGGCCCAGAAGATTCAGAGCCACGTTGATGATTTATGATGATTTAGAGTAGTAACTCAGATTGTGGTGAATTTGGGATCTTTGAACACCCTTTGTACCATTGGCCTGAAAAACTCCAGTGGTTTTGATTCAAAATCAGGATCGAAGCAGTTTTGGTCGTATTTTTCGCAAAAATCAATAGTATCCTGATACCACTGATGGTTCTTGTGAATGTCTCTTGCATTTCGGTCATTACCAAAATGGTGGGCGTAGTAATACATCTGGAACAAGCCATGGTGACGGATGATCCAATAGGTTTTCTCTGAAACATAGGGACGTAAAATGGAAGCGGCCATCTCACTGTGTGACGCGGGAGCCAGAACGTCTCCAATATCGTGGAGCAAGGCAGCAACAACCATCTCCTCAGATTCCCCAGCTTCAAAAGCTCTGGTGGCCGATTGTAATGAATGCTCAAGGCGGCTAACCTTATAACCAGAAAAAGAAGTTCCAAGGTCTTTCAGCGATTTCAATAGTCTGTCGGGCAAACCCTCCATGTACTCGCTTTCCTGAGTATGTAGTAAAGCATATTCTTCTGCTGTTCCATCAGCCATATTAATAAAGTTTACTGTTTTCATATTGTTACCTCCCCCTATAGTATGGTTAGCACGTTTTCCGGTGGTCGTCCCACTACCGCTTTGTTGTTATGGAGAACGATGGGTCTTTCCAACAGTGCAGGAAAATCAGCAAGGAGTCCAATCGTAGAATCTTCGGTAATGGTTCTTTCCGCAATGTTGAGATCCCTATACTGCTGATCTCCGGTTCTAGTGATATCGATAGCGGAGCAGCCGAGTTTTTCAGTAATGGATCGGAGGGTGTCAATATCAGGAGGGTCTTCAAGATATAACACAACTTTGGGTTCAATACCCTTTTCCCTGATAAGAGCCAATGTTGCTCGGGATTTGGAGCAACGTGGATTGTGATAAATGGTGGTCAAAACAAAAGCTCAGCGCTGTATTCGTAAAAGTGGACCAAGTAACTATTGGGCGAGATATGGATGATAAATGCAATTTACCAGAGAAGACAAGCCATGGATCAACAATAGTGGTCCAGTCTTTCGTCGAAAAATGGTACCAGGAACAAATAATAGCGTTTCTAACTGTTGTGTTAAAGGAACGAAAATACCGTACGAGAATTAAAGGCTACTGATTTTTCTGTTCCATTGGCTTGGGGAGATTCTTATTGCTTTTATTCACGGGTTCGCTTGACGGTAACAGGTTGGACCCGGATTTGGTAATTCGTTTAAACCATTGTTTGAATTGGTTACCAAATCCGGCGCATGGGGCGAACCCCACTGGTTGTGCTTTCCGGCTATAGGGTAGATTCACCTTATCCTCGCATCGGTAATTCGCTAAAAGTCCGCTAACCGGATCCACGTCCACGAAAACAATTTCCCCTGGTGGTTGTGGTTTGTCAGAGGATAGCTTTAAATTCGACATAAGGTTGGCCCAAATTGGCAAGGCACCGGTTGCACCACTCAGCCTGGTGGGCTTGTTGTCATCTCTTCCGACCCACACCACTGCCAGATATTCTCCACTGTATCCGGCGAACCAGCTATCCCTGAAATCATCCGTGGTTCCTGTTTTTCCAGCTAGTTGATAATTGCCGGGAAAAAGGCTTAACAGTTTTCTGGCGGTGCCGTTGGTTACCACTTTTTGCAGGGCGTAATCGATTAAAAAGGCGCTATCGGGTTCCACGACTCGTTTTGAGGACAAGGGGAATTTCGCGATTACCGCATCGCGATGATTGTGCACAGAACGAATAGGCCGGATGGGAACACGAACCCCCTGGTTTGCAATGGGTTGATAGAGCTGCGCAATTTCCAAAGGAGAATGTGGATTAGCACCCAACAATGTAGATGGAAAGGAAGCGATTTCGCGATCAACTCCAAGTCGATGAGCGGTTTCAATAACGGCATCAATGCCCACTTTCAAACCCAGACGAACGGTCGGTATATTAAGTGACTGTGATAGCGCCTTATGCAAAGAAACCTGTCCCCGATGCTTTTGGTCATAGTTCTGAGGACTCCAGTCATCCTTTCCTTTTTGTTCGATGCTCAAAGGTGTATCAGAAATGAGCGTGCTCAGGGAGTAATGAAAGGGTTTTTCAAGTGCTGTCAGATACACGACGGGTTTAATTAGCGAGCCGATAGGTCGTTGAGCGTCAATGGCACGATTGAAACCAGAAAAGCCCGGTTTTCGATCACCCACCAGAGAAAGAATTTCTCCTGTTTTCTGACTAATGACAACAATTGCTCCCTGGAGAGTATGAGGTTCGATGTTGTGTTTTTTCTCGAGCTCCGACAAAGACGAGCCCAGAGCCGCCTGCGCGATATCCTGAATATGGGGATCGAAAGCAGTGTATAACTTCAAACCGCCAGTACGTATGATATTTTCAGAATAATACTGCCGAACATGGCGATGCAAATAGTCGGTATAACTGGGATAACGGTTCGTTGCATCAGCCCGGGCTTCGATAATTTTCAAAGGCTTATCGGCAAGTTCCGAAAACCGGGTCGGAGTGATCACGCCTTGCTCGACCAGCTTTGATAGCACCAGATTGCGACGGGCTTTGGCTCGATCCGGATTCCTTCGAGGGTTAAAATAGGATGGCGCGGGAATCATGCCGACTAACAATGCCATCTCATGAAGAGCGAGCTGCTCAACAGGGCGCCCAAAGTAGTATTTACTGGCAAGCCCGAAACCATGTACTGCCCGGTTTCCAGATTGACCAAGGAATACTTCATTAAGATAGGTCTCGAGTATCTCCGACTTGGAAAATCTCATCTCAAGAACAATGGCCATAAACGCTTCAACTATCTTGCGTACAAGGGTTCGCTCCGGTGTTAAAAAAAGATTCTTGACCAGTTGTTGCGTAAGAGTACTGCCTCCCTGTACAGATCGTCCCTGCCTAAGGTTAGAAAGTAGCGCCCGTATGATACTTTTGGGATCAACACCAATATGATATTGAAAGTTTCGGTCTTCCATTAAAAGGAGTGTGCGGATCAAGGATTCCGGTACCTGGTGGAGTTTAGTAGCAACTCTATCCTCATAGGATCCCAAATGCAGGCTGCCAATGTGCAGGGGTTCCAAAAAGACCTGATCAAGTATTTTTCCGGATCGGTGATCGATGATTTTTTGAATCCCACCGTCCGAAAAAAATAGTCGCACCATGGTTGGTGGTTGACCAATGGATGTAATGGCGTTGAGACTAATGTCAAGCTGCTGGGTAGACTGGACAAAATTACCGTGTTCCGTAATCTTCTGTCGGAATTGGTATCCCCGTTTTTTTAATTCATCCACGACCAACGGAAGAGAAAACTTGCGACCCGCTTCGATTTCCAACGGTTTGGCATAAATGTGTGCTGGAAGAGCATGGGGCTGATTGGCTAGACGCAATCGAATTTCCCTGTCCAGGTATGCACCAATAATTACGCAGGCAATTAGGGAAGAGAGAATAGCAAGCCCAAGAAATTTGACCGCTACCCAGGATAGGGTTTCTTTTTTATGAGGCGCTAGGGGTTTCTTCCGTTTAGGAGGACGGCGGTTTAATCTACTCAAGATCGGTTAACCCTATTTCAACGAAAGAGCACAGGAGCAATTCCAGCAAAGCTCAAAGGAAGCAGGGTTTTCCTCTCCGCATGAGCCACAAAGCAAATCGTCCCTTTTCGTTATAGATATAGAGGCAGTTTCGAATCTGCGAATCACAAGCAGACTTTTTTCTTCATCCAAATCCCGTTTTATCCAGATTTCTGGATATATTACCGGTAGTTCCCCGAGACCGCCCATGGCATTCCCATGGAAAAGTACTGCGGGGATGCCCGCTTCAATGAGTATGTTCACCAGCAGAGTTCCCTCGACAAGTGAAGAAGCGGTATAAACTCTTCTCAATGAACCAGTCAGATGGGAAGACTAGTCTTCCATGTGACTATTGGCTGCCGGCCAGGCGACAATCACGGCTTGAACCAGAGTTGCTAAAGGAATTGCAAAAAAGACGCCCCAGATACCCCATAGTCCTCCGAAAAAGAGCACGGCAACAATAATTGCAACTGGATGAATGTTGACCACTTCAGAAAAAAGCAGCGGTACCAGCAAATTACCGTCGAGAGCCTGAATGATCAGATAAGTCACGCTTAGTGTAATGAAATCCTCGGACCACCCCCACTGAAACCAGGCAATTAGCAATACAGGTATGGTTACAATGGCGGCGCCCACATAGGGAATTAAAACGGACAGCCCCACAAGTACCGATAGCAACATCGAATATTGCAACCCCAAAAAGGAAAAGGCGACAAAAGTGCAAAGCCAGACAATCAGGATTTCCCAAAACTTACCTCGAATGTAATTGGCAATTTGTAGATCAACATCGCCCCAAACCTGGATAGCCAATTCATTGTGGTTGGGGAAAAAGGCCTTCAACCAATTAATTATCATCTTTTTATCTTTCAGGAAAAAAAAGATCAGAATAGGAAGAAGTACGAGGTAAATTAAGATCGTAATCAGACTGGCTGCACCGGAAAGAGAGCTCGACAATATACGTTGACCCACGTCAGTCATTTGGGTGCGAACCGCATTTAGAATCTCGTCAACCTGTTCCAAAGAAAATAACTCGGGATAGCGCTGGGGCAGCTCTACTAACACTGCCTGCCCCTTGGAGAACATACTGGGGATTTGTTGTGCTACATCTGTAAGCTGATTGTAGAGAATGGGTAGGAGGCCAAAAATAAAACCAAGTAGGCACAGAATAAAAACAAGTAATACTAAAGAGATAGCGACCAGACGGGGTATTTTTATCAGGATAAGTTTCTTTACAATTCCTTCTAGCAGGTAGGCGATAACAACACCGGAAATTACCGGAGCTAGCATGTTACCGGTGTAGACGATGACCAGCAGAGCCGCCAGTAAAACCATCGCCAGGAAGACAACCTGGGGATTGGAGAGTTGTTTCTTGAACCAGTGGGTAATCGTTTCCATTCGTTATTTATATCAGTTTTATCCCTTAACAACCAATCTATTCGTTAGCAATTTCGAAATCAGCGGTAATCTCAGCAGTCTGTTCAAGCATACGGGTAACCGAGCAATATTTTTCCATCGAAAGATCCACCGCTCGCCCCACTTTTTTGGAATCAAGACCTACGCCAGTAACGATGTAATGAATATGAATTTTGGTAAAAATCCTCGGAATGGAATCAGCGCGGACGGCATCAATTTCAATCTCGCAATGGGACACAGCTTGTCGTGATTTCTTCAGAATTAGCATCACGTCGATGGCGCTACAACCACCAAGCCCACTGAGCACCACTTCCATCGGTCTCGCCCCCTGATCCAGACCACCGTCGGTTTCGCCGCCATCCATCATGACCTGATGTCCGCTTTGGGTTGTCGCCAAAAAATTCAGGTTGTTAACTTGTTCTAATTTGACTTTCATTTTTTACTCCTATTTCTCTCCCTGGGTGCAGCCCGGTCTGTTTCCAATAGAAGCCAGGTGGAAATCAGATTCTTCATAGACCAGATTTATGAACCATTGAGCAATGATTAAGCAGCGTATAGTGAAAACAGCTGTTCGAGTTTTTCTCCTGGCTGATCAGCACGCATGAAGGCTTCTCCAACCAGGAAAGTATTCACCTGGTTTTTCCGCATGAGCACCACATCTTCAGCGGTATGGATACCACTTTCTGTGACCACAATTCTGTCTTCCGGGATGGTGGATAACAAGTCAAGAGTGGTATCAAGGTTAGTTTCAAATGTTCGCAGATTTCGATTGTTAATGCCAATCAGGCGACATGGTAGTTTCAACGCCCGAATCAACTCGTCATAATCATGTACTTCTACCAGTACATCCAGCCCAAGAGAAGTTGATAATTCAGCGAGATCGGACAGTTGTTGATCCCCAAGGGCGGAAACAATGAGCAAGATCGCATCTGCGCCAATGGCCCGGGATTCATGAATTTGATACGGATCGATCATGAAGTCCTTTCTTAATGTGGGCAATTGAGCCGCGTTTCTGGCCGTGGCTAAGAAGTCATCGTGTCCCTGGAAAAAAGATTCGTCGGTTAACACGGACAGGCAGCTGGCGCCGTGTTGGGCATAACTCCGAGCGATTTCATCGGGCTGAAAAACTTCACGTATTACCCCTTTGCTCGGCGATGCTTTTTTGATTTCAGCAATAACAGCGGCTCTGCCTTGATTGATATGTTGTTCAATGGCTGCGACAAATCCCCGTGTCGGGGGGCAGGCATCGATGTCCTTTTTGAGATCCGCCAAAGAACGCTTCGTTGATCGATGTTGAACCTCTTCCACTTTTTTTTGCAAAATGGTGGTAAGAATGTCATTCATAAGGCTTATTCTGTAACAGGAAATTATTGAGTATCTGGTGGCCGTTTGGGGTCTTGATGGACTCAGGATGAAACTGCACACCCTCAATACCGAGTTCTTTGTGGCGAATTCCCATGACTTCACCGTCGTCGGTCCACGCTGTGATGTCAAAACAATCGGGCATGCTACTTCTCTCTACCACCAGAGAATGGTAGCGGGTCGCTTCGAATGCATCCTCCAACTCCCGAAAGACACCCTCTCCCGTATGGTTAATCTTCGACGTTTTGCCGTGCATCAATTGCCTGGCGTGAATGACATTGCCACCAAACGCCTGACCAATACTCTGGTGGCCAAGGCAGACACCGAAAATGGGAATTTTACCGGCGAATTCCGAAATGACACTGACGGAGACCCCGGCTTCGTTGGGAGAACAGGGTCCTGGTGATATGACGATATAATCAGGGGACAGCGTGCGGATTTCCGGTAATGTAATCTGGTCGTTTCTGAACACTTCAACATCCTGACCGAGCTCGCCAAAATATTGTACCAGGTTGTAGGTAAAGGAATCGTAGTTATCGATCATCAACAGCATTTCTATTCCTCCTCCTGTGGTCGCTGCAATCCGTTGTGCGCCATTTCAACGGCTTTAAAAACAGCCCTACCCTTATTCATGGTTTCTTCCCATTCCTTGCGAGGTACTGAATCCGCAACGATGCCCGCTCCAGCCTGAATGTGGACGGTATCATTTTTTATGAGTGCCGTTCGAATTGCGATTGCAGTGTCCATATTTCCATTCCAACCGATATAGCCAATGGCCCCGGAGTAAATTCCCCTTTTATCCGGTTCCATATCTTCGAAAATTTCCATGGCACGAACCTTGGGTGCGCCAGAAAGTGTGCCTGCTGGAAAAGTGGCTTTTAGGACGTCAATGGCATCTAGTCCTGGTTTAATTTTCCCCTGTACATTGGAAACGATGTGCATAACGTGGGAGTATTTTTCGATGGCCATATTATCGGTGACTTCTACCGTCCCGATTTCGCTCACTCTCCCCACATCGTTTCTACCAAGATCAATTAACATGAGGTGTTCTGCTAACTCTTTAGGATCAGACAACAATTCATTCGCCAGTTCAGTATCCTGTTCGGCATTTAGGCCCCGTCGACGGGTGCCTGCAATGGGTCTAAGAGTAACCTCTCCGTCTTCGAGGCGAACCAGAATTTCTGGAGAAGCCCCAGCAATGTGAAAATCTCCCAAATTCAGATAGTACATATAAGGAGAGGGGTTTAGGGTACGAAGGGCCCGGTACAAATCCAATGGTCGTGCATGAAAAGGTAAAGAGAGTCGTTGCGATAAAACAATTTGAAAAGCATCACCGTTAAAGATGTACTTCCGACACTTTTCCACTGCGGATTCAAAGTCGTTCTGGGGGAAAGGAAGAGTGAAAGACGCTTCCTCTATGACCTGGGGATAGAACCCCGGGGCTTGGGGCGGTAAACCAGTTTGAAGCTGGTCTTTAATCGCTTCGAGTTTTTGTTTACCCGACTCCCAGGCATCGGGTTGCGCAGGATCCACATGCACGACAACAAAAAGACGACCAGATAGATTATCGAATACCACAATTTCCTGAGAGACCATTAATAAAATATCTGGCGCGTCAATGGGATCCGGCCGTGGGTTATCACCCAGGTGAGGCTCGATGTAACTGACGGTGTCATAACCAAAAAAGCCGACCAGACCTCCGCTAAAGCGAGGCAGTTCCGGAATATCCGGGACCGAAAAATTTTGCTGAAACTCCCGAATCTTCTCCAGAGGGTCATCGACTATCTCCTGGCTGACAATGGCGTCATTTTTAAGAATTGTGACTTGATGCTTTCTAATTTGAAGGCGGGTATCGCAGTGTAGACCAATGATTGAATATCTGCCCCATTTTTCACCGCCCTGAACAGACTCGAGCAGATAGGTATAAGGCTTGTCTGCCAGTTTCAAATATGTGCTTAAAGGGGTTTCCAGATCAGCAAGAACTTCCTGGATCAGAGGAATACGGTTATAACCGGAATCGGCGAACTGCTTGAATTGTTTTTGATTTAGCATAGCTTGTCATCACTTAAAAATATAGAAAACGGTAAAACAAAGGGGTATTTAGTTACGCCAATGTCGCCAACGCCGGTTTAGCGTTGACCAGGTTTCCAAATTTTCAGTGATGGGAAGAATCATCAGCTAGCTTAAAAAAAGTGAGGTCAGTCGAAACAAAGGTAGTGTACTTGATGGTCAGGCAGATTTACAAACAAAATTTAAAAGATGTGAAAAACGATTCAGTATAAGGTCTGGGTCATGCTGTGTGAGGTCAATGCCCTGGTTATAGCCATAGGTCAAACACACTACCGGCATCAATGCTGCCTTAGCCGCTTTGATGTCATTGATTGAGTCACCCACCATTACGCAGTCTTCTGGCGGGAGGTTCATCTGGTGACAGGCATGGAGCAATGGTAACGGATGAGGCTTTACCTGAGTCGTGGTGTCCGAAGCCACCACACAGTCGAAAAAGACATTTAGTCCGGATTGTTGCAACAAAGCCTGAGTATGCCTTCCGGGTTTGTTGGTTACACAAGCCATTGGATAATTCTGCTTCTGAAGTTGTTCCAGGGTATTTATTACTTCGGGATAAATCCTGCTACGAACAAACACGTTATTGGCATAGTGATCAAAGAAAATCGGCAACGCTTCACGAAATAATTCCTCAGCGGGTTGTTCGTCTATTTCACCGGTTAATGCCCTTTTAACTAGGGTTCCTGCGCCATTACCTACCCAGGTTACCAGTGTGGTGATATCCACGGTTGGTAACCCCAGGGTATCCAGCATTGCATTCGCGGAGCGGGCTATGTCAGGGATGGAATCAACCAGAGTTCCATCGAGATCAAACAGTAATCCCCGGATAGGCCGGATAGGAAACAATTCCATTAGTTGAGAGAAATCGGCGTATCAACCAGAGAGAGTTGCTCGCGTATTTTTGCGATCACCGTGTCATATCCATTGGGGTCTGAATCCTTTTTGGCATTAAAAATGGCACTACCGGCAACAAAAGTATCGGCACCCGAGCGGGCAATTTCCGCGATGTTGCTCACCTTAACCCCCCCATCCACTTCAAGCCTGATATTTCGCCCGCTTTGGGCAATAAGCTGCTTCGCCTTTTTCAGTTTCCCCAGTGTAGATGGAATGAAGCTCTGCCCACCGAAACCCGGATTAACAGACATGAGCAAAACCATTTCAACCTTGTCGATCACATACTCGAGTACATCGAGTGAAGTTGCCGGATTGAAAACCAAACCAGGCTTACAACCACTTTGCTGTATCAGTTGCAAGGATCGATCGATATGCTCGGATGCTTCGGGGTGGAAGGTAATGTAAGTCGCCCCCGCATTGGCAAAGTCCGGAATAAGACTATCCACTGGCTTAACCATAAGGTGAACATCGATGGGGGCGGTCACTCCATATTTTCGAAGGGCTTCGCATACCATGGGTCCAATGGTCAAATTGGGAACATAGTGATTATCCATCACGTCGAAATGAACGATGTCAGCACCAGAGGCTAAAACACGATCAACCTCTTCCCCCAGTCGGGCAAAATCGGCGGAAAGAATGGACGGTGCTATCAGGAAATCTGTCATAGAAATACGGTCGCCAAAATGTTAAGGGGTACAGAGTCTGTTTGAGGTAACAGGATCTGGCAAAAAATTATCAATTGAATCAATCATTGGATAACCAGATACAGTGCCCGATTATCACGCAAAAGCTGGACCAGTAGCACTCCATTCGATTGTGCGATGATGCTTTTCATTGTTTTCAGATCAAATACCTTTTTTCGATTGATGCCGATGATAATGTCTCCTTCTTTCAGGCCGGAGGCAGAGGCCTCACTATTGGGAGCAATTTGCCCCACAAGAATTCCACCGGGATGGTCTGCTGAGGGGGCTATAGCTCGAAAGCGAGCGCCATGCAATCGCTTAACGACATCACCATTGGACCTTGAGAATTCTTCAATAGGCTTAATTTTTACTGAAACTTTTCGGAGTTTACCTTCTCGATAAAACTCGACGATGGCCTGAGAGTCCGCTCGTAGGAGCCCTACGGCATTGCGTAAGTCGGAACCGCTCTCCACTTTCAAGTTATTAAAACGAACAATGACATCTCCTTCCTTTATTCCTTAGCTCTTCAGCAGTAGATCCAGGGATAACCTGAGAAACAACAGCTCCCTTTTCGCCACTAATTCCAAAGGCGTCAGCTAGAGAAGGAGTCAAATCCTGCATTGCCACGCCAAGTAGTCCTCGCTTGACTTCACCATGTTCAATCAGTTGTTCCATCAGGGCTTTTACCATGTCGATGGGGATTGATAAACCGATGCCGACGCTACCTCCGCCCCGGGAAAGGATTGCAGTATTAATTCCAATGAGCTCTCCACGCAGGTCCACCAACGCACCGCCGGAATTACCAGGGTTAATGGATGCATCTGTTTGGATAAAATCCTCATAACCCTCAATACCCAAACCGCTACGTCCGAGAGCACTGACGATGCCAGAGGTGACTGTTTGACTCAAGCCAAACGGACTACCAATGGCCACCACGAAGTCCCCTACCCTCAAAGAACTCGAGTTGCCCATTTTGATTTCAGTCAGGTTCTCACTTTTTACCTGGATAACTGCAATGTCACTGTCTTTATCAGAACCCACCAACGTGGCATCCAAAGAGCGACCATCTTTGGTTGTTACGGTGATTTCATCAGCTTTGTCGATCACGTGATAATTGGTTACTACATAGCCTTTTTGTGCATCAACAACCACACCAGAACCTAAACTGCTTTGTGGTCTTTGCTGTCGGGGAATATTAAAAAACCGACGGAAAAACGGATCCTGCATTAATGGGCTATCGTTTTCCCGAATATGGTTCGTGGTAGAAATATTAACAACCGCAGGTTGTACATCCACTAGCATGGGGGCGAGACTGGGTAGTCTTTCTCCATCCAAAGAAAAAGGTAAAGCCCCTTTTGCTAATGGAGGTAAAATCAGCGGAGATAAACCAATAATCAGAATAAGGATTAGCAGGCGTTTCATATTTTCCTCGACGTTTTTGTACCGTTATTTCCCATGCCTATCAGGTGATTAACGAGTTCCCTTTGGAATTATCTTTTCAAGGCATTGACTATGAAGACTATGAGTTCCAACATATTTAGATGTTCCCCAAAAAAGTCTAAAATCCTGGTCAAAGACACGACGTCAGTGTATCAACAAAATACCTGAAATCAACCGACTCGGATAGGGTTCAAAACAGCGTGCCAACCCAGTATGTTTCCCCGGCGTAAGTGATAATATGGATATTTTCAAATCCTGTTCAAAAATCAGAATTACCTGAACATGAAAACACGATCAGAAGACTTGCAAAACCTGGGCGAGCTGAAAAGAAGGCAATATGCAGATCTTGGCTGGTGTGCATTTGACTATGATCCGTTCTTGCACCGCTGGGTACAACACGCGGAGCCGGTGGCCAGGGAGGAGCTCGCCGAGGAGAAGAGCAGCGATTGGATACGATGCAATGGAACCTGGTATGTGGGTGTGAATGCCCTGAACAATGATGAAACTGGACGGTTGAAGCAAGGACCACCTTTCAGCAGTGAAGCGATCCGATTTATTAGCGAAACATTTGGTTTCGACGACATCGTATGGGATCGCGCACAGATATCCGTTTGCTATCCAGGATATCCTCAGCGATCGGCTGATGAAGCAGATTCAGCCTATAACTATCGATTAAGGCGGGATGCTGCGCACGTCGATGGGCTGTTACCAGAGGGACCCACCAGGCGCCGTCATTTACGGGAACACCACAGCTTTGTTTTGGGAATTCCCATGATGGAACACAGTGAAGCGTCTTCTCCGTTGGTGATGTGGGAAGGCTCCCATCACATCGTGCGAGAGAAGTTTGGTGCATTTTATAAAGAGTTCCCGCCCAATGAGTGGGGAAACCAGGACGTGACCGAACTCTACAATGAAACCCGAAAAACCATTTTTGAACAATGTAAACGAGTTGTGATTATGGGACGCCCTGGAGAGACTTACTTATTGCATCGTCTAACGCTTCACGGCATTGCTCCATGGAAAGAAAAAGGCCAGAATGATCCCTATCGCATGGTATGCTATTTTCGTCCGGAGTTATCGAGTCCCGAGGACTGGTTGTTCCAACCCTGATTCCTTATCCAATAGACCCTTTTATATTGCCAGACCCACTTCTAGTGGGGTTCGTAATCTACATCTACTTTGACTATCAAACTTATACACGGTAGAGCCAATAAACCACTTCTGGGTGCCACATTAGCACTGAGCGCCATGTCGTTGTTTTCCGTTCAGGACGCCCTGGTGAAGCTGCTGGCTGAAGATCATTCTCTGCTACAGATTCTATTTTTACGTAGCGCGACGGTTGTCGTGCCGTTGTTTCTTTTTATCTATTTCAAACAGGGTAGAAACGGATTTCGGACCAATCGAAAAATGGATCACGGAATAAGGGTTTTCTATAATCTGGCGGCATTTATTTCCTACTATTTTGCGATCACCCGTCTTCCTCTGGCAACCGCGACAGCGATAGCGTTGTCCGCTCCACTTTTTCTCACTGCATTGTCTGGGCCATTGTTAGGTGAACCTGCCGATATGAAACGCAAGTGCCTCCTAGTCGTTGGGTTTCTCGGTGTTCTCATTGTGATACGGCCAGATTTTAACGAGACCGATTGGTTAGGAGTCATTGCGGCGATATTGGGTGCATTCATGTTTGCCATGCTGGCGATTCAGAATAGAAAAATGTCTGCCACCGAAGACACCAATATTATGGTTTTCTATGGGGTGGCGACCTTCTTTTTTCTAACCGGGTTGAGCATGATGGTGTTCTGGAAAACCCCGACGATAACGTCTTTAATCATTATGGTTGGGGTCGGGATAAATACTTTTCTTGCCCAATACTGCATTGTCCATGCCTATAAATTCGCAGCGGTCTATACTATCGCTCCCATTGAATACGTGGTTATCCTCTGGGCGTTGTTTTTTGGTTGGGCGTTATTCAACGAATATCCTTCCTGGGTAATGTTGGCCGGGTGTTTTATCATTGTGATAAGTGGTCTTGTGTTAGCGTTTATGGAAAAGTGGGAGCATGAGGGCTGAGAAACCCGATAACTCATTTCCGCCTGTTTTCCCATGCTCACGCTTTTCCATGTCCTTGCTTTTCCATGATTAGAGAAGCATACAAAATAGCGTATAAAACAATGTCATTGCACAAGGCTACATAAGGCTACTCGGACGTCATCAAATAAGCCGGCGGCTCATCCTGTCCCAGGAGTACCTGGAAAATGTCATCGGTGGACCACCGAGGATGTTTTTTGCTGTCCAGGATTGACAGGAGTTCATGACATCTTTGCGTAATAGTGTCCGGTGTCTGGTTTGAGCGACGGGCGATGATGAGATGAATGGCGTTGACTAACTTTAACCGAAACAGCGTTTTGTCCTGGTTAGTATTGAGTCTTTGATAAAGCACCATTGCCCTAAACGTTGCATCAAGCGCCTCACTGAGCGAATTTTGTAAAATCCAGAGGTTGCTGCTCCTTAGCCACAAATCGATAGCGACACTATTGAGATTAAGATGTTCGAGTTGGTGGGCGAGCCATGATGGATGGGTGGTGACAATATCTGGGCGTCGACTCAGAAAAAGCTGAGCGATTTGCTGGTGATAGTGTCTACGGCGTTTGCGTAATAAAGTTTGATAACAGGTCAGTCGAACCAGCGGTTGGCGAAAAACGTATTTCTTGTCGCCGTCTTCTTCCAGCATGATAAGGAGTCGACGATTGAGTAGTTGATCCATTCCGGATTGAAACTCGATATTATTTTCATCTGCAATGGTCTTAAGATCAGATTGGTAGCAACAAAGGCCGAAAACCGCAACGAGCTCTAAAAGAGAGTTCGCATTGGGTGATAAGTTGATCTGTGCGTCAAGCGAATACCTAAGGGTTGAGGGTACTTCATCCTCTTCGCGAAAGTAGTGAACCGTACTTGGCGGGGGCTCGAACAATGATCGACTCATTGCGATCATGAACCCGGGATTCCCTGCGCTCTTTTGCATGATGTAGTGTTTTATGGTTTCCGGCAAAGGGTAGCGGCGAAATATTGCATCCATAAAGATATCGGCATCTGATGGACCTAGATTCTCCAGCGTTAACTCGGGCAGTTGATGTAACAGAGAGTCGGTGTAGGATTTGAATCTGGAAACCAGAACAATAAAAATCCGATGACGACTTTCCAGGTTATGCAGCAGATTAATGCAGTGAAGTATGAAGGTATCCGTTGGTTGGAAATCATCAACCCGAACAAATAATGGTAGCTCCAAAGAAAGTCGACATAATATTCTGGTTATTAGAGAAAGGCCGCCATCCGTCGATTTTCCTTGCAATGGAGATTCCTCCGAGGAGTTTCCCATGGAGTACCAGGCCATAAGCTGGCAGACTAGATTGATGTCATCATCATGGTGAAATCCCAGCAAACCCATGGCGTTACTTACGATTCGACATTTCGTTCTTACGCCGGAGGTTAATTGAATCCCAAATAATGATTCCAGGGTATCGACGACAGGAGCGAGGGAAATTCGGCGATGCGGTGATGGATATCTAATGTCTATTTTCAGTATGCGCTCACCTCGTTTTTCCAACATCTGTTCATAGTCGTCCAGTAGCCTGGTTTTACCTGTTCCTGCGTCTCCAGATAAAAACAATATTTGGGGTTTTCCAGCGCAGGCCGATTCGAGGGTATTTAGTAGAACCGACAACTCCTTTTCCCGACCAACGCTATCAATCCGGTTTCGTTTGAGTTGGTCTTTTTTTTGTTCCAGACTCTTTTCCCCGATGAAAGACCAGATGGGCACTGGTTGGGGAAAACCCTTAAGTTTATGCTCTCCGATATCCTGTAGGTTGAATGTATCGTGGGTTAAAAGCCGGGTACCAGCAGACAATAATATGCTATTGGGTTTCGCGGTTTGTTGGAGGCGGTTTGCCAGATTGGGCGCTTCACCGAAAATAAGCTCGTCCCTTTCTTGATGAAGCCCAGCTCGTTCACCGATTAATACCAGGCTTGTGGCGATACCAATTCGAACGGAAATCGGGGAATGGTCTTTTTGTTTGTCGTTGGGATGGTTTTCGAAAACACTATCGAGAATTCTTGCACCAGAGCGAATCGCGTTTTCCGCACCAAATTCATCAGGTGCTGGATAACCAAAGACCATCATGAGACCATCTCCCAGAAAGCTGGTAATGTGTCCTCCATGTTGTTTGTCAATGGTTTCGCACCGTGTTTGAAATCCTCTAATCTCTTCCGCCAGATCTTCTGGGTCCATGGACGAAGACCTTTGCGTATAGTCCACAACGTCGCAAAACAGCACGGTGACCTGTTTTCTTTGAGCCTGTCTATTTTCAGCCGGAAAAAAGGGTTTTTGATTCTTTTGTTGGTTAACGGATGAAGAAAAAAAAGAAAGTATCATTCGAAAAATATAGCCCGAATCGAGAATGTTCTTCGATTCAACCCTATCGAAAAAGCCATTTTTATTTATGTTCCATTGCTTCCTGGTGCGGTAGAACGAGCATATAAAGTTTACCCATGGGATGCAATATTCTGATGCCCCATTTGATTATTCGGATGACTATTTTGGACAATAGGAAAAGATCAGAAGCGGAGGATTCCTTTGGCAGAGGCCGTAAAAACCGGGTCACAGTTAGGCGTCGCGAAATCGAGTACGCGCAGGAATGCAATTACTACCGTTTAGAGAATAACAGCAGGAGCAGGTCAGGAAAGTGTGATTAGGGAGTAATACTAACCAGTATTAGCAAGACATGATGAGCGGTTTCCAAAAAGGGAAAAATAGCAGGGAAAACAACATCGTTTTCCGAATTAGATACAAAACTTTACGTAATCTAAAGATCAAAACGGAAAAAAGAAGCGCTCCGTTCCAAAAAAGAGATGGAATCCAAGAGAGTACCTGCTCCAAATGAAGAGAGATTGAAACCACCTGCAACACACTCTATATTTCGGTCAACAATTGATAATGTAAAACACGATATGGTTTCATTGCAGGAACAAATGCTCAAGGCGGGCCTCGTCAACAAGGACAAAGCCAAAAAGGTAAAAAAGGACAAACAGAAACAAACGAAATCCGAGCGTAAGAGCAAGGAAAAACCGGTCGATGAAATTCGTGTCGCGGTTGAGCAGGAAAAAACGAAAAGAATGGAACGTGATCGGGAGCTAAATAGACAAAAACAAAAGGAAGCCCAGGTCAGAGCCACGGAATCCCAAATTAGGCAACTAATTGAGATGAATAAGGTTGATCGCTCCGGGAGTGATATTTCCTATGGTTTTATTCATGGGAAAAAGGTCAAACACATTTATGTAACAGCACAATTAAGAGACCAATTGGGTTTTGGTAATCTTGCTATCGCGATGTTACCTGGCAGTCAGGAAAGCTACCAACTTGTCCCAGCTGGGGTCGCGCGAAAAATCAACCAGCGTGACGAAGGATTCGTGATCCAGCTTAATGAAAAATCAGAAAGCGAAAGTGAAACCGATGAGGATGATCCTTACGCTGACTTCCTGGTGCCCGATGATTTAATGTGGTAGCCCTACTTCGCGCAATAGGGTTCCGCTGTTTGCCCATACCCGTGTATTTCTGTATCTGCACATGGCAATGGGCTTTGTGGGTTATTTTTGTGGGTTACTGGTGTGTGGTATTTTCGATCACCTCCTGATGCGTTTTCTAATTCACCGTCATTACCCGAATCAGATCCGTGCTGCCAGCCTGTCGAGAACTTCCTGCGGTCATCACCACTAGATCAGAGGGTTTGACATACCCCAACTCCCGGGCTCTATTGGTAGCGAACTCAATACGGTCGTCGTCTGAGCCATCGCCGCCATAATAAATGGGAAGTACACCCCAATTCATCGCCAAACGTGTGACCACCTCCATCGACGAGGTCACCGCAAGAATTGGGCAATCCGGACGATATTTGGAAATCAATCTGGAGGTTAGCCCCGTTTCGGTTAACGCGACAATAGCGGCAGCATGGATATGATTCGCCATGGTAATCGAGGCTTGGGCGACAGCTTCGGTAACTTCATTGGAAGGGTTGGGTTCTATTTGTTGCAGGTAGCCATATTTACTTAATCCCTCCTCTGCCCGTTTCGCCAGAGTGACCATGGTTTTAACGGATTCCACAGGACGTTTCCCTGCGGCGGTTTCACCGGAAAGCATGACTGCGGAAGAGCCGTCGAAAATGGCATTTGCTACATCACTGACTTCTGCCCGGGTAGGTCTGGGATTTCGTTCCATGGAGTCAAGCATTTGGGTGGCGGTGATTACGGGTTTGCCCCGGGAAACTGTGGCTCGGATAATCTGCTTTTGTATCGTTGGCCCCTCTCCCAAATCAAGCTCCACACCAAGATCCCCTCTGGCCACCATGATTCCGTCCGCCGCATTAATGATGCTATCGAGGTTCTCTACTCCCTCCCGATTCTCTATTTTGGCAATAATCAGAATTTGTACCCCTCGGGCTTCAAGATTGTGGCGCAGGTCAATAACGTCATCCCGGTTTCGAATAAAAGAAGCCGCGATATATTCCACTGTATTTTGTACTGCAAATTCTATTTCCTTGTTATCGTCGGTGGGAATATCGTCGAATGCGGTTTTGTTATCGGGTAGATTTACACCTTTGCTATTGCGTAATAAACCGCCATACTCAACCCGGCAAATTACATTGGGGTCGTGAATTTCAGTAACGATAAGTTCAATCTGACCGTCATCCAGTAAGATTCGATCACCAATCACCGCATGTTTATAGAGATTCTGATAGGTAATGGAGACACCATTTAAATCACCGGGTCGATCCTCACCATAAAGTGTGAAGGATTGGTGCCTCTCCAACATCGCTTGACCATCTTGAAGTTCCCTGGTGCGAATTTCGCGACCTCGGGTATCCAGCATTACTGCGATGCTGGTGTTCATATTAGCCACCGCCTGGCGGACTCGTTGTAGGGTTTCCCGGTGGGTTTTTGGGCTTCCATGTGACATGTTGAGACGGGCGACATTCATTCCCGCGGCAACCATCTCCGTAAGAGTATCGATGGAATCACAAGCTGGGCCGATGGTTGTGATTATTTTTGTTTTACGTAACCGGTTTGGGTTTTTCAAGGTAAGATCTGAAGGCTATAAAAGGGGTGTGCAATTATAATTAAGCCAATCAAAAAAAATATTCTGGAAGCGCTGGTTTCTGCTTTGCTATTGACCCGCTTTTCACGATCAGGAGTCTCCGCGATTGGTCAAGAGAGGAAAATTTTCACAGATTTGCAGTCTGATACAAATTCAGATCCTAAAACCAGACTACCCATTCATCATTGTCCATAGAAAACCCAAAAAATGAATCGTACCAGATTGTTGTTTTACACCTTATTTCCAATAACCTGTTTTTATGTCTTTGTCTATCCTGTGGCGCGCCTTTTTCATTGGCTAAACCCACAGGCAAATTTTGGTTTGTTGGAAATGCTGGTGCTTTGGGGGGTGAGCATCCTGGCATTGTGGTATTCCTTTAGTGGACCGAAAATAGTCATTCGATATATTGTGGTGCATTGGATGGGTATTAGCTCTGTTTTCGCCACGTTAACCCTGGTGACCGAGGGGCTCCGGTTGGTGGTTCCAACCAGCGACCTGGTTCTTGGCTATGGAGTAATGATTACGGCGACCCTGGCGGTGATTGGAGCAATTGCTTTTTCCCATCACCTTAGTGTGAAGAAACACAAGATTTCTAGCGAAAAACTAGAGCGCTCATACCGAATTGCCCAAATCAGTGATGTCCATATTGGTTCCAGACAAGAGGGATTTATGGGCCGTATTGTGTCGAAGCTTAATGCCCTGGAACCTGATTTCGTTGTCATTACTGGTGATCTAATTGACAGTAGCGCCGTAGGGTATCAGGCGTTGTCTTCACTCAGGGAATTAGAGGCAAAAACCTATTTTTGCATCGGAAATCATGAGCGATATGCGGACCTGGAAAAAATTCTCGATATTGCAAAAAGACTAGGGCTCACGACTCTCAGGCAAAATTGTGTCCGCGAGAACGAGCTAATGTTTCTAGGCGTGGACGATGCAGACAGACCGGATCAATTGAAAATCAATCTGCCACTAATGGATCTGGATAGTGCTAGCTATCAGGTGCTACTGTATCATCGGCCCCGGGGATGGCGGGATGCCAGAGCCCATGGTATTGACCTCATGCTGTCTGGTCATACTCACAATGGCCAGATTTTCCCTTTTAATCTACTCGTTAAACAACAGTTTAAGCGAATACGGGGAATGTTCGTTGAAGGAGAAAGCCGACTGTATGTCTCTAGCGGTACCGGAACCTGGGGGCCGTTGATGCGATTGGGTTCAATGAACGAAATATCCGTCTTTGATTTGATCCCCAAACGAAAAACCACCCAGGGATCCTCTACATAGATCAGGGCGAGTCAGGTTGGGATGAGCGAAGATCAACCAGAGCGTGGAGCCCTCACATAGCTAGTGACAATAAAAAGAAAAAGGGAAAAAGGGAAAAAGGGAAATATTAAAGCGAATGCGGCAGAGCGATTATGAAGTTGCAACCCAGAGGTTGATTATTACTTACTCAAAATGGTCGTTCACAACCATTGCAGAAGTACTCTGGGTTGGATGGATTTGTAAAATTTCCTTCCATGCTTCATCCGCTACTGCTTTGTAGACATGATAGTCCTTTCCACCAAGCCAACGGTCCCGACCCCGGGAGGCATAAAATAGATAGAGTTGATTATCGAAAATCTCCCAGTGAGTTCCATCCGTTCTAATAAGGCCTTCTCCCAGACTTAGTGCATTTGCGCAGTGACCGTTATAAGCAGGAGAGAACCTGGTCGGATCTGCGGCAAAAGCGTCACGGCTTTTCTGGCTCGCGAATCGCCATTCAGCCCCCTTCCACTCCACCGTGAAATCATCCTTTCCCTTGGTTGAAACATGTTGCGAAACGGTATTCGTTTGATGATAGGCCACAGTGTCATGGCCATCGATTGCAACACTATCAAAAAGGCGTTTGCTGACCGGCTCTTCGGCATAAATTGCCGGGGAGAGTAATAAAAAATAAATTAGCCATGGCTTGGGAGTGGCGAAAAAATGACGAAACATGAAAATGGGATAGAAGGGTTTCATTTCAGTCTTCTCATTGTGGTTTTGTTTTGGCGCTTTTTTATTAGACAATACCAAAGCGAGACGCTAATTTATGGCATTATTCAGCGTCTTTTGGTAACAACTTAGAGGAAACATCGATGGATCTGCAAATCAGCAACAAAACGGCTATCGTTTGTGCGTCGAGTAAAGGTTTGGGCAAGGCATGTGCGATCGCTCTGGCTAAGGAAGGGGTAAACGTCATCGTCAATGGAAGGAACGCCGATACACTTGCCCTTGCGGTCCAGGAGATAGAAAAAGTCGCTACGGCAAACGTCCAGGGTGTTGTGGCTGATATCACCACGGAGGAAGGACGACAAGCATTGCTGGCGCCTTGCAGTACCCCGGATATTCTGGTCAACAATGCAGGTGGACCACCACCAGGGGACTTTCGGGAATGGGATGTTGAACAATGGAATCAAGCCGTTAACGCAAATATGTTGACTCCCATTATGTTGATAAAAGCCACGGTGGACTCAATGATGGAAAAAGGATTTGGCCGTATTGTCAACATTACTTCGGCCACGGTGAAAGCACCCATCCCAAGCCTTGGTTTGTCAAATGGAGCGAGAGCAGGATTAACGGGGTTTATTGCTGGGCTAGCCCGCCAGGTTGCCTCTCGCGGCGTCACCATAAACGGCATTCTACCCGGACCGTTTGAAACGGATCGGCTGAAAACAACCATGGAGTCCAGGGCAAATGCTGCTGGAATCAGCATTGAAGAGCAGATGGTTAAAGGGCGTCAACTTAACCCAAGCGGTCGTTTCGGCGATCCCCAGGAGCTGGGGGAGCTTTGCGCTTTTTTGTGCAGCGTGCACACGGGATATCTAACGGGTCAGAATATCGTTGTCGATGGGGGTAGTTATCCCGGTACGTTATGACATGCCACCTAGGGTTTTGTCCAAATGTTCAGGGTCGACATACACACTTTGAATGTGTCGACCGATAATCGAGATACTGCCTAAATGACGATTTACTTTGTCCACCGAGTATTCAAACCGGTATTGCCGAAATAACATTGGAAAGTGTTTGTCAGGTTTTATGGCGCCAAGGCTGACGGTTCCGTCAAGAAATTGCAGGTTATTCTGTTGGCAAAAGCGTATTGCAATGTCATTAGCGACCTCTTTCATTTGCTGGTTTTTGATCAAAATCAGAACAGCGATAACCGTGATGAATAAAAGTATCACTTCAAAGATGGTTAACATGAATGAAAGTCTGTAGAATGGATGTGGAAGTGATTATAAAGGTGGTTGCCTTGCCGTATTATGCAAGAAGTCAGGATGAGTTAATTCCATGAGCTGTCAGAGGGCGTTTCGAATCGAAGATCCTGAGGGATCTGAATAAAAATCATTGAACAATTGAGGTAAATGAATGAAAGCGATGGCAGATGTATGTGTTTCCCCTATTGGTGTGGGTGTCTCCGTTTCACGATACGTTGTGGAGTGTCAGAAGATTTTTCAATCGATGGATTTGGATATCAATATGCATGCGTATGGCACCAACATTGAAGGAGAGTGGGATGAAGTAATGGAAGCGATCAAGCGTTGTCATGAGACGCTTCATGAAATGGGGGCGCCAAGAATCGGTACGACGATCCGATTGGGTACTCGTAATGATCGGCAGCAGTCGATAAAAGACAAGATCGAAAGTGTCAGGACCAAGCTCGGGAAATGAGGGAAAACTATTTCGTTCCCGAAAAGAGTATGACTACTTATTTTGTCGTTTCCATGGTGTCCGGACCATAAAAAGCATCTTTAATCACCTTTTCTTGAGGTAGAATCCCCTACTTCTGGAATGAGCGTCCGGGGTTGTGTTTTCCAGTTATTTTTTGTATGAAACTATCAGCGGCTTTATTTGTCTTTGACAATACGGTTACAGGTCAAAAGCCTGTAGCTCCATTTTTCGAAGCCCTGAAAAATCTGCACAATCTGTGAAAAACAGACTGCAAATTGTTAACGGGGCTCACCAATCAAATCTGGAATAGAAAACCGAATATGAATAATAAAGTAGTTGCCACTATTAGTTGGGTTATTGTGTTGTGGATGTGTTATGTCTTTCTTTTTTCCCTGCCATATAAATTTACCATGCACCCGGATACCCAACACATCTTCGGCACTATCGGTCAATGGATGGTGGGCCTGGTTGGAAGCGGTATTGGCAACCTGTTTGCGAATGTTGGGCCGTTTGTTGTCGGCGGTTTTGAGCTATTAATATCACTGATACTTCTGTTACCTTTTGTTTTATGGTTATTATCCCTGATGGGCCTGGCTAAGAACACTGGGACCCGAGTCTCTTATCATAAGCTTGGCGGAATCATGGCATCCGCAGTAATGGCTGGTGCGGTGTTTTTCCATCTGGCAACCCCCCTCGGTATTGAGGTAATACATGAAGGAAAAAGTGATAACGGAAGCCTGTTTTATTCAGCTGTTTCCATTTTGGTCCTGGGAGTGGCTTTGTGGTTCATTAACCATAAAGTGGAAGATTAACGTTACTTTTTAATCGGTATTACCATCGTTTTTTAGGGCTTTAGTGCCATGAAGATCACTATTTTGATGGTGGTGACGTACATTCTATGGTGCATCAGAATTGGCACAAAACCGTGCAAGTTTTTCCAACTTAATGCGCTGTACTTTGATCGGCAAGAGGGAATCTATTCCAAGATCGCCATTGATAATCGTATTCCGGAAAAATGGCGACTGGAACAATTCTATGATGACGGCGTTCGTGAACCCAGGCAATATCCAGCTTTCCTGAAACCGGAATGGGGACAAAATGCCAAGGGGATTATCAAAGTAAATGATGTCCGGGAGCTCCATACCGCCCGAAAAGAACTCTCACAACAAGGGATACGTTATCTCGTCCAGGAAGGAACCACGAAATGTCATGAGTTCGAAATATTCACCATACGCCACCACAAGGAGCCACAGTCTTTTTCGGTATTCACCATCACTGAGGCAGTGAATTCCCACGAATCCAGTCCCATCAATAGTATCTACAACGGTAATACCCGGTATGTGGAAATAACAGACCAGCTGAGTGAGCCGGACAAGCACCGGCTTTGGCAGTATGTTAGCGAAATTGGAAGCTTCAATATATCCAGAATGAGTGCGAAGTCGAATTCCATTAGTGAACTTCTCGATGGAAAGTTCGATATTATCGAAATCAATTTATTTCTCCCCATGCCCATCAATATGCTGGATCAGAAATACAGCTGGACTGATCTGTGGGGAATGATCCGATATTACATGTTATGTCTTGCAAGAAATACCTGGGCAAGAGACAAAACCCGCGAGACGAAACCCGTGTTCACAAAGATCATGCTTTATGATCGGCGCAGTAAGTTACTGAACTATTTGAGAAGTAAGATATGAGGAAGTTAAAGGCGTTCATTTATCGATGGATTAGCGAGCGGTATATGAACGGTTGCAGTAACTACAATTCACTCGAAGTTAGAAAAGGCTGTCGGTCGAAAGAGCAAGGGCGAACAATCTTCGCAAAAAATAACGTGCCCCATGCTAAGGGGCTGATTTTCCTTTGGCCCTGGAAAGCCCATCAGTTTGCAAAAAAACATGGTTTTCCCTTGGTGATTAAACCTAATGTCAGTGGCTATTCCCGGGGGAGTTATTTTCCAATAAACAGCTATCGTGAATTGTGGGAAGCTATTTTTTGGGCAAAAGTCTGGTGGCCGACTACTGTGATAGAGCAGTATCTCAAGGGGTCAAATTACAGGGTTCTGACCACAGGTTCTGAATACATTTCAGTTATCAGAAGATATTCCCCTTTCGTGATCGGAAACGGACAAGATAATATCTCAAAACTTATCGATGACGAAAATGATATACGTCAGAAGATGAATTTGCATCCGGTCATTTTCCCTATCAAAAAAAGCGATGCTGTATTACAACATTTGGCAAAGCAGAAGCTCTCTTTGGAGTCTGTGCCTGGGAAGGGTGAACATATCGAATTGTTTCATCGGGTAGCACTATCTCCCGGAGGGGTAGTAGAAATTGTCAATCAACTCACTATTCCCGAAGAGAATGGTGAGTTGTTCAAAAGAGTTGTCAAAATGTTCGGCGCTAATGTTCTTGGTATTGACGTCATTTTTGAAAAAGGCATTGAAGTCAGTTACACCGAACAAAAGTGCATCTTCATCGAGGTAAATTCGCGACCCTATATGAAGATGCATCACTATCCACGTTATGGTGAAGCCGAGGATTTTAGTAAGGCATTGGAAAAGCTGGACAATCTGGATATCTCTGACAAAGACATTTTCTAGATGCCTCAGAATTCAAGAGTCTTTTATCAGTTCCTTGGACTGCATTCCTTACTGATTGGTATTTTTCCTTTCTATCTGCCGGTCTACTTATGGAAAGAGGGATTTAGTCTGGGAGCGGTTGCATTTTTCATTTCCCTCAGTGGTCTGGGCTTTTGTTTCGGGATGTGGGTTTGGGATCGGTTGCGATGGAAAATCAGTTTGATTGCGCTCATGAGCGTGTCTGTGTTGTTGGAGGTGGTCCTGCTGCTTAATATCCAGCATCTGGATATGGACGGCAAAGTATTGATAATGCTCGGTTTGATCTATGGAACATATAACAGCTTCTTTTGGACTACCCAAAGAGCGCTATTTTTTGACCTTATAACTCTGGATAATTCAGGGAGAAAATATGGCAACTTTCAGATTTTTGTCGGTTTGTTGCTACAGATTGGAATTCTGATTGGCGGGTTCCTGCTCGAAACCACCAGTTTCATTTATCTACTCTATGTCTCAATTACTATTGGGATAGTGGGAATGGTGTTTTTATGGAGAAGCCACCCATCCTACCCTGAAACACTCGTCAGTAGACCCAGTGTTCGGATCAGAGACATCATTAAATTCAAAGACAAAGAGTTTTCAAGAACGATATTTATCGTGGATGGATACTATCTTTTTCTTGAAAGTTTTTTTTGGGTTCTCTCCCTGTTTTTGTTAGCACACGAGAGTTTTGCTACTTTAGGTTTAATCGTTATGGTATTGGCGGTGATTTTTGGCGCCTTTTTCTACATACTGAAAAATACTATCGATAAATTAGGTCGAAAGAGAATTTATCTTTTCGCGGTCTCGGTGTATGGAATTGCCTGGGGCTTAAGGGCTGTTGTGGGTGATCAGCTCACGCTGACAATGCTGTTTTTTACCCTCGTTCTAATCACATTTTTCACTTCATTTTTTCGATTAGCAATGAATAAGCGATTTTACGATCTCGCCAAAACAACCGTTGGCCATGATTATCTGATAATAAAAAGCTACTATTCCCAGATGTCGATAACTGTCTGTTTTGGCGTGGTTGCTTTTGTTGCAAGCCAAACAGGTCGCAGTGAAAATTTGCTGGAACCCGTGTATTGGATAGCGGCTGCTATCGCCCCAGTGTTTTTGCTGTATGGAGCCAGAAGATATCGATAGGGTGTCTCGATATGATGGTGTCGGTAGGACAGAATTATCCAATCACTCGCTATCCTTCTCGAAAACTAAATCCCGGCTTTTAGCCGGGATTTCACTACTAGAAGTTCTCTTTAGGGAGTTCATGCATAAGTTGGAGCGAGGTAGACTATTTTTTCTCCAGGCCAGCTTAAGCCGTTCACTGCATCTACGGAGGTTTGCTGATTAGTAAGCTAGTTGCCCGCAGCACTCATTACGCCCTTTTCCTTGCGGATCTGAATAACTTTGTCCATCCAGTCTGGATCCATTTCCGGTACCGAGGAAAGGAGCAGATCGGTGTATTCATGATGGGGAGGATTGAAGATTTTTTCTTTGGGCCCCTGTTCTACAATTCTACCCTGGAGCATTACAATCACTTCATCGGCAATGGCATTTACCGTGGCAAGGTCATGGGTGATGAACATGTAAGCAAGGTTTAGCTCCTGTTGAAGTCGATCCAATAACCTCAGGATTCCCTCCGCCACGAGTTGATCAAGAGCAGAGGTCACTTCGTCACAAATGATAAAGGAAGGCTCTGCTGCCAACGCTCTGGCAATACATATGCGTTGCTTTTGTCCGCCGGAGAGTTCCTCTGGAAGGCGATCGAGAAACAGACCGGGGTCCATCTCAATCATCTCCATTAATTCCCGCAATCGGCGTTCCTTGGCGGCGCCCTCCATTCCAAGATAAAAGGACAAAGGCCGTCCAATAATATCCCGGACTCTGTGACGGGGATTCACGGCAGTATCCGCCATCTGGTAAATCATTTGGACCTGGCGGAGTTGCTCTTTATTACGTTTACGAAAATTGGGTGGTAATGCAACACCGTCAAAAAATATCTGCCCTTTTTGTGGCATGAGCAGTCCTGTAATGGCTCGTGCAGCGGTGCTCTTTCCGCTGCCAGATTCGCCCACCACAGCAACCGTGTGCCCTCGATGTATTTCAAAATCAACATCAATCAGAACTGGGGATAAACTACTGGAATAGCTGGCAGTAATGTTGTCAACCTTCACCAGTGGTGTTGCTTCATGAGCCGGGGGGGGGGTGACGGATTTTTTAAAGGTCCTCACGGCCCAAAGGGATTTCGTATAGTCTTTTTTGGGAGCCGATAACATGACCCGGGTATCCGCATCTTCAACCGTCTCGCCGAATTGTAATACCTTTATGTAGTCAGCCATTTGCGCCACCACTGCCAGATCATGGGTAATATAAATAGCCGCAGTATTAAACTGCTCGACGATATCCCTAATCGTGATAAGAACCTCAATTTGTGTGGTGACATCAAGGGCCGTGGTAGGTTCGTCGAAGATGATGAGATCAGGGCGGCAGGACAAAGCCATTGCCGTCATTGCGCGTTGAAGTTGGCCCCCGGAAACTTGGTGGGGGTAACGAAAACCGATTTGGTTAGGGTTCGGGAGACGGATTTTTTCATACAGCGCTTTGGCATCGGCATAAGCCTGTTCCCGATTGGCAATGCCATGTTCAATAACGGTTTCAGAGAACTGATCAATGAGGCGATGGGCGGGATTAAAAGATGCCGCCGCACTTTGTGCCACATAGGCGATTCGGGAGCCCCTTAGCTTTCTTTTTTCTTCATCGCTTGCGGTGGTTAGTTCAAAGCCATCAAACTTAATGCTTCCCCCGTGGATGCGACAACCGGGTTTGGCATAGCCCATGGCCGCGATGCCAATGGTCGACTTACCTGCTCCAGATTCACCGATAAGACCAAGGACCTCTCCCCGACGTAAGGTAAGATCTACTCCATTAACAATTTGATGCCATTTTTCATCACTGAAACCTTCAATCTGAAGATTTCTCATTTCCAGCAGCACGTCTTTCTTATCCCTAGTGTTCATCTTTTAACCCACTGGTTTTGTGAAGAAACCAATCCACCACGAAATTTACTCCAATCGTAAGTAATGCGATTGCGGCGGCGGGGATAAGAGGCGTATAGTCATCGAAGGTAATCAGGTCCGCTGTATCACGTACCATGGAGCCCCAATCAGCCGTGGGCGGTTGGACTCCAAGCCCAAGGAAACTCAATGCGCTGATAGTTAGGAAGACAAAACAGAATCGTAGCCCAAACTCCGCAACAAGAGGAGGAGCAATATTGGGAAGAATCTCCCTAATGGTGATCCAACCCAGACCTTCACCACGAAGTCTGGCCGCTTCAATAAAATCCATGACCACCACGTTTAGACTCACTGCCCGGGAGATACGAAAAACCCGGGTAGAATCCAGAATACCAATAATCAAAATCATATTTATCACAGAAGTACCGAAGATGGTCAGCAATAACATGGCGAAAATTAGCAAAGGAATGGCCATCAAAACGTCCACGGTGCGACTCAGAAGTTGATCGATCCAGCCACCGACTACCGCGGCTAGTATTCCCAATATACCGCCAACCAGAAAGGCAAATAAGGTGATAATCAGGGCGATTCCAACGGTATTGCGGGCGCCGTAAATAATCCGGGTTAACATGTCTCTCCCCAGGTTGTCTGTCCCTAGCAGGAACTGTTGACTCCAAAGCTCAAACTGATCTCCGGCGATTTCCGCTTCACCATATGGCGCAATAACTGGGGCAAAAATGGCGACAAAGATGTAACTGAAAATAACAAAAAAACCAAATTTTGCACTAAACGGTGCTTTAAGAAACTCTTTCCACATAATGGCGAATGCGCTGTCACTTCGTCTTTCTGGGGGAGGCAGCGCGTCAGCAGATTGATCCCCTGAATTGGGCATATTCATTTTGGATGAAGAAGGCGGGGGTTGGTCATAATCGAAAGAATATCGGCAATCAAATTCAATAAAACATAGGTCGCAGCGAAAATTAGACAGCAGGCCTGGACCACAGGTAAATCCCGTCTTTGAACTGAATCCACAAGCAATTGACCCAGCCCCGGGTAAACAAAAACAACCTCGACCACCACCACACCCACAATCAGATAGGCAAGATTAAGAACGATAACATTAACAATGGGCGCCCAGGCATTGGGTAGGGCATGGTGAACGATAACCCGTGCCCGGCTCATTCCTTTTAACGTGGCCATTTCAATATAGGGACTGGCCAGCAGGTTGATAATCGCTGCCCGAGTCATACGCATCATATGGGCTAATACGACAAGGGTCAGGGTAACCGCCGGTAAAAACATCTTGTGCAGTCGTTCAAATAATGGCGTGTCCGGGGAAATATTGGCGAGGCTTGGAAACATCCCTGCCTTAACAGAGACCAGCAAAATCAGAATATAGGCAACAAAAAACTCAGGAGTGGAGATCGAAGACAGTGTGACAACGTTAACTGTTCGATCATAAATAGAGTTTCGGTATAAAGCCGCCAGTACTCCCAGTGTTAAGGCTAGTGGTACCGCGATAACAGCAGCAAACAAGGCAAGAAACAGTGTGTTAGCGAAGCGAACACCAATTAATTCGGATATTTCCCGTCTATTGCCAATAGAGACACCGAAATCTCCTTGAAGAATGTTACCTAACCATTGAAGATAACGGGTATGGGGAGGAAGATCGAGCCCCATCTGTTTGCGAAGAGCCTCCACGGTTTCCGTGGTCGCCGCTTGACCCAACATGGATTGCGCAGCATCACCGGGAAGCAAACTAACCCCTAGAAAGATGATTAGCGAAACCGCAAACAGGGTGAGTAGGCCCAGGGAAATACGATGGGCTAGCATTTTTAAGATATCGCTCATTCTATGAATCCCTGACAAGACACCCTTGCTGGTGTGTATGCTAATTCGGTACGGAGTGAACGGCTAATAAAAAGGAAGAAAGCCCCAATATACCAGGGACCAATGGTTAGAAATGTCCGGGGAAAGTGACTTTGCGAAGAGATGAAACAACGCTTCAGAAAGACGGGTATCTCTTTCAAGCTGTACCTCCTCGATGAGAAAAAAGTGGATTCATGAACGGTTGCCAAATGGAAAGCGATAACACTAGTCAGAGTGATAATGACAAAGATCTTACCCTGGATAAATTTACATTACAAAATAACCGTATCAGATACCCAGAGCTCGAGTCAGGAGAAGGCTTGACTATTGAAGAGTTATACACAGTATAATGGAATTTCATATCGGTCAAAGTATGAAGTAAAACCTTATTGATTTTCAGATACGTTAAACACAAAAACGGGTGGTGTGCTAAGCCTACCCATGCCCAAAGAGGAATAATTTATGTTCAGAAAGTTTAACCTGCTAAAACCTATTGATCTTTCGCTAGGGATAGCAGATCGAGAACAGGTAGAAAAAGTAAAAATGCTGCAAAACAGTTTTGAGCAGGGACAGATGTCTCGGCGCAGTTTCATGATGGGAGCAGTGGCGTTGGGTGTTTCAATGACCGCAGCGTCGGGCTTGCTATCTCGTGCAGAGGCCGCAACTCCCCAAAAAGGCGGGCGTCTTCGTATTGGATTAACCGGTGGCTCGACCAGTGATATCCTGGATCCAGGTCAGATTCTTGACCTTTATATGCTGAACGTGCAGTTTGGACAGGTACGCAATGGTCTAACTGAAGTAGCTGCCAGCGGTGAGTTGATTCCCGAGCTGGCGGAAAGTTGGGATGCAACGGCAGATGCAAAAACATGGACTTTCCAGATCCGCAAGGGTGTCGAGTTCCACAACGGTAAGTCCCTGACCGCGGCGGACGTGGTTGATTCCATAAATCACCATTTGGGTGAAGGTTCTACCTCCGCTGCAAAAGGTATTCTAAGTGGCATAGAGAGTGTAAAAGCTGACGGCAACCACACGGTTGTAATCGCGCTCTCCGGCGGAGATGCGGACTTCCCATTTCTGATGAGTGATTATCACCTCAATATTTGCCCTTCCAATGGAGACGGAACCATTGATTGGCAGTCGGGTGTTGGGACCGGTGGATACGTTTTGACTGAGAATGATCCGGGAGTTCGAACATTTACTGTGCGCAATCCAAATTACTGGAAAGAGGGAATGGCCCATTTCGATGAAATCGAAACGTTGCAAATTGCTGACCCAAGCGCTAGGAGTAATGCACTTCGGACTGACGCGATTGATTGTATGAACAACGTTGAAGTAAAAACAATCGATAGAATGAAGAAATTGCCGGGCATCAATATTAAGGCGACAACCGGTAACAAACAGGTAACATTGCCAATGCGAACGGATACGGCACCGTTTGATAATAATCACGTCCGTTTAGCCGTTAAGCATATTGTTGATCGTCAGCAGTGGCTGGAAAAAGTGGTTTATGGATACGGTGAGATTGGCAACGATAGCCCCATTGGTCCAGCTAACATTTATCGAGCCACTACTGATGAGATTCCTCAGCGGGAGTACGATACCGATAAAGCCAAATACCATCTCAAGCAAGCAGGGCTGGATAGTCTTTCTATCCAGTTCCATGCGGCGGACACGGGTTTTGGCGGTGCGGTAGATGCCGGTCAGCTTATGCGAGAGTCAGCCAAACCAGCGGGAATTGATATTGAGGTTATCCGCGAGCCAGATGATGGATATTGGTCGAATGTCTGGATGCAAAAAGCATTTAGTGCCTGTTATTGGAGTGGTCGTCCCACCGAAAACTGGATGTTCTCCCAGGTCTATGCAGCGGATGCCAGTTGGAATGACACCTACTGGAAACATGATCGATTTAATGAATTACTCATTCAGGGCCGCGCTGAACTTGATACCGGCAAGCGTCGGGAAATCTACGTAGAGATGCAACGCATCGTGCATGATGAAGGTGGTGTATGTCTCCCATTGTTCCAGAGTGATGTTATGGCATATAACGATAAGCTCGAAGTACCCGAAGTGGTTGGAAACAACTGGGAGCTGGACGGCGGAAAGAATGCTGAACGCTGGTGGTTTAAGTAATTCATCAACCGTAGTACTGTAGTTAAGAAGGCCGGTTAACCGGCCTTCTTTTTTCCTTGAACCTGGGATATTCGGGGTTTCTTGCGATTGATAGGCAAGGTGGTATAGGGTTACGGCTCTATTATTGTTCGGAATTCGAGATTCCGTCTCTAACCAGGTTTCAACCAGATGAGAAGCGATATGAATTCAGAGTTTTCATTAAGATGTCGGAAAGAAGGCGGTGGCACGCCGGTTCTCTCCAATTGGGGTGCTGATTGTGAGTACGGTGTGTTAAAGGACGTTTTGCTCGGTCCGGCGGATTACTACCATTGGCTAAAGACCAGTTCGGTATCAAAAAAGAGCATTCGTCGAAACTATCAGTTTAGTGCCGAGGTTGCCCAGGCTCAGCACAAGGAAATGATAAGTGCCTATGAATCAGCAGGGGTCACGGTTCATCTGCATGATCCCGATCCCGAATTGCAATATCATATTTTCGCCAGAGACTCCTCAGTGATGACTCCCTATGGAGCAATCATCACTAATATGGCAAATTGGTGGCGTCGGGGTGAGAATTTTCGTGCTATTGAAACCTACGAACGCCTGGGAATTCCTATCTATGACTACGTGACCGCTGGAACATTTGAGGGCGGTGACTTTAATGTTATCGAACCAGGCACGGTATTGATTGGTTGGGAAGGAGAAGAAGGTCGGAGCCAGGAACAAAGTGCATTACAACTTCAGCGCTGGTTTGAAGCGGAAGGCTGGGAAGTCAAACTAACCGATCTGGATCCTTTTTATGTCCATATTGATCTAATGGTTGTGATGCTGGCGCCAAAACTTGCAGCTGTCTGTCTGGAATCTACCGATCCAGATGTGGTGAGTTGGCTTAAATCCAAACAAATTGAAATTATCTCAGTTCCGTTTCAGGACACCCTGGATTTGGGCTGTAATGTGGTTGCATTGGGTAATGATCGGATTTTGTTGCCAGAGAAAAGCGTGGTTCTAAAGGAAAAAGCAAAAGCCCATGGCCTGGAGATATTCGATCCAGATGTCTCCATGATTACTCCCGGAGGCGGTGGTGTCCATTGTATGTGTCAGGCGTTAAAACGGGAGCCGGGCTAGGCTTAGATCAATAGGATGTAGGATAAGGGGGCTGGAAAAGGGGGTTTGTCGGTCAACCTAAACTGTCATAGAATGAAGGCCCTTTCAATCGATTGTTGGAGTGACTTATGAATTTTCTGGATGGTTTCAAAGAACATAGTTACGCATTGCTTCGTATTATTAGCGGATATCTCTTTTTGTGGCATGGCACGCAAAAGTTCCTGAACTTTCCAGTGCCGGGCCCCGGGGAGTTGAATGCACTAATGACCCTCGGTGGCGGTATTGAAATTGTGGGCGGTCTACTGATTCTCATCGGTCTATTTACCCGAGTGGCCGCATTTATTTGTAGCGGCACCATGGCGGTGGCCTATTGGGTTTTTCATGCACCCCATGGAAATCCAATTTTTCCTATGGTGAATAACGGTGAGCTCGCGGTGATGTATACGTTCGTCTTTTTGTATATCGCGGCTAGAGGACCGGGTATCTGGAGTGTCGATTCAGCCAGATCGTAGCTTCCAGCGTCGCTATTTAGAGCCCCTCCGCATTTTTTGCCAGAGGGGCTCAACACATCCAGCCAGGGTTATAAGGCTGACGCCAATAATTTCCTCGTAACCAAAACGTTCCCCAGCCCATATTGCCGCAGTAATGGTTCCCACCGAAATCTCGGTCATAAACAAAAGCCCTACGGTTCCTGGGTTAAGCTGTGACGGGCCATACATCGTCGCAAATGCTGCGGGGATGATGATGACGATACTAAAAGGAATTAGCCATAAGGCAGTAACCTCAAGTTCACCCCAATCCGGCTTAGAAATAACGCCGGAATATGTGCCAATAAACGCTGCAATGAGGGAGAGTATGGTGGACCAAAAAAGGAAACCCAAGGTGTAGTTAACGGCGTCATCCCGATCCGTTAACATCAACATCGAAGCTAAAGCCCACAAAATACCTGCCAATAATGCCATCCAGTCCCCGGCATTCCGTGGCATTGGAATTCCCTGGTCTGTGCCGCAGATGACCACTAGCCCACATAGACCAAGGAACATGGAAAGCCATCTTACTTTGGTGATTTTTTCCCCGGTTACCGCTCTGGCGAGTAAAAAGCCCCAAATAGGTAGTAGGTAAAACAGCACAATTACCCGCACAACCTCGGTATAGAGAAATGCGCCGGCATAACAAACGAAACCAACACCAGCAATAAAGGTACCAATGTGCAGCTTAAATCGACCGGGAATAAGCTGTTTCCATCGATGAACCACTAGGGGAAACACAATTAGCGCACTGATGAGATTAAACATACTCAAAGACCAGAGCCCAAAGAAACCAGAGGACTCCATTTCCCTTAACGGTATCCAATAAATTCCAAATGTCAGTCCAGAAAAAATCGCCGCCCCTTTCGCCCATCCCTGTTTGTTAAGTTGTTTCACCCAGTGTACCGTTATCTATTATTTTTGCTGATGGCCTTTCGCCGGTTCTCCCGGGGAAATCTGGCTAATTAACAGGGACAGCACAACCAGCGCGACCCCGATCAGTCTCCCTGAGCTTAGGCGTTCGTCCAGAACAACCCAGGCCAGTAATAAAATAATCACCGGTTCAAAATTAAGAAACAAAGCGGTGCCTGCGGCGCCAATTCGCGGTATGGCAAAAACGATACACAAAAACGCAATGACGGTCAGTATCGCGATGCACCAAAGATACACCCACCCAATTTGCTGGGCCGGAGGCGTCAATTCAAAGCCAAATAGGGTCACAGCGCAAAGTGCTAGCGTTCCGAGGCTTATCCATGTGGTTGCAGCGAAAGGTTCTGTGTCTTCGGGAAATAATTCATAACAAATCAGAAACAGCGCAGCGCCAATCGAGCCTGAGAACGCCATAACCAGACCGCGCCAATCCATTTCATGGAACTCTGGCCCAAGTGCGACAACCAAGCCGGCAAACGCCAGCACGAAGCCGATGGTTTCATAGGCATTTACGGACTTATGGCTTATCCAGCGGCGATAGGCAATGACTAGCAGAGGATAGGTATAGAAAATGATTGCGGACAAACTCACTGAAATATACTGCACAGCCCCAAGGTGACCGATGGACACGACATACATGCCAAGAACACAGCCAGCAAATAGCCAGAGCGGAACCCGAAGACGCCATGGCTTTCGCAGGATCAACATGATGGCGACCATAATTATTGCAATGAGTAAATAACGATAGGCGGTTAAGGAAAAGGGCGTGGTTCCGGTGTCGTAAGCCAACCGGGACAAGGTCGTGTTTGCACCATAGGAGACCGCAGCCAAAAGGGCGAAAATTTTACCCATCAGCCAGGCTCTATTGAGTTGAGGTCAATTGCAAAATGACTCGGTCATCATAAAAATGATTGGATTTTGTCATGTAGGCTTTGGGGTACAAAAATGCCGTTTTGGGCGCTTTTTGCTCTATTTTGTACCCTGCGATCCCCAGGAAGCCGGGTTCCATCCATCTCCAGCAGTGCGGTAAAAAGGCGCTCCGCGTGGGCATAAGGATCCTGGGTACCAAATCGTTGGGGGTTCATCGCGATGAGAATCTCTCCTCCCCTGGGTGGTCCACCGTCATGGTTATCAGCCGATTCGGCTTCGTAGCTACACCGTTCACCGATGAGTGGCCCAACCAACAGCTCAATCATCAATGCAATGGATGCTCCCTTGTATCCGCCAAATGGTAGAAGGCAGCCTTCCAATACCTCGTTTGGATTGGTACTAGGGTTTCCTTTAGCATCGATGCCCACGCCAGCAGGCAGAACGTGACCGTCCCGGGCTGCTATCATTACTTCTCCCCGAGCCTGGGTAGCGGTGGCTTGGTCAAAAATCATGGGGGGCTTATTGGTTCTCGGCCAGCCGAACGCCATTGGGTTCGTGCCGTAAAAAGGCCTGGTTCCCCCCGCTGGTGCAACGGAGGGGGTATAGGCGGTAAACGCCATGGCACACAGTCCCTTTTCGGTAAGGGATTCTATTTCTACCCATAAGGCAGAAAAATGATGGATGTTAATGAGAGACATTGCGGCGATACCGGTTTCCATTGCACATTCTGCGAGCGGATCTCTTGCCGCTTTTAGCGCTAATGGCGCATATCCATTGTTACCATCGGTGCGAAGAACCGAAGGAGCCAGCTTTTCCACTTTCGGTTTCGCGTTGCCATTGACTTTTCCGCTCCGTAAAGAGGCGACATAGCCCGGTAGCCGAAACAACCCATGAGAATGACAAAGATCCCGCTCTGCGGCGATCATGGTATCTGATACAGCAACTGCGTTCTGATTATCGCAGCCATTCTGCGTTAGTACGCGGACCGCAAGTTCGTGTGCCTCAGTTAAGGACAGGTTTACGTCACTCATTGCTTTTTATCTCCTGGATTGTGGAGGTGGTTTGGAGGTATCGCTGAAATTAAACCCTTGGTGCCATGGTGGGTGGAGGTAGCGAAAACGACACAGGCGAAACAGGAATAATGGATTCCGGAAAGGCAAAACCAAGTGTATACTGTTACTGCATTTAAGTTAAGATCGACTTAACTCAGGTTGGGGTTGTTGGTGTTTGTTATGCGTGGCAAATGTTAACAACCCCGAGTAGTTTTCTATCGAAAAAACAGCTAGCGATGTCTTGACTTTATAGACTCTATAATTGGTTTCGGATCTATTTATCGCCTGGCAAAAGCAGCGGCTCCCTAATTAAAATAATAACGTGATTTTATGATACAGACAAACAACTATATTGATGGGCATTGGGTTGGTGGTGATTCAACAATCGCGAATATCAACCCTTCAGATACCCGGGATACCATCGGCGAATACGCCCAGGCGAGCGTAGTCCAGGTGGAGGAGGCCATCGCTGGGGCTAAACGGGCCCAGAAAGAATGGGCGACCACTGGCCTGGAACAAAGATACAATGTTTTGATGTCCATCGGTAATGCGCTTATGTCCAGGTCAGCAGAGCTTGGTGAATTATTATGCCGTGAAGAGGGCAAGACCCGGCCAGAAGGGAAAGGTGAGGTCTATCGTGCCGGGCAGTTTTTTACCTATTATGCCGCCGAAGTATTACGCCAAATGGGGGAAATCTGTGATTCTGTCAGACCTGGAGTTGAAGTGCAGGTAACGAGAGAGCCTGTGGGGGTGGTCGGTATGGTGACTCCCTGGAATTTCCCCACGGCCCTGCCCAGTTGGAAAATTGCTCCCGCCCTTGCCTATGGCAATGGTATTGTCTGGAAGCCTGCGAGTCTCACTCCTGCCAGCGCCGTCGCGCTGATGGAAATTATTGCTGAACAGGATTTGCCACCAGGGCTGGTTAATATGGTTCTGGGTGCAGGTAGCAAGGTGGGAGAAGCAATAATCGGTTCGGCGGATGTCGATGCGATCACTTTTACCGGCTCGGTAGCAACAGGAAAACGCATTGCCAGTGCAGCAGCGGCTAACCTGACCAAAGTTCAAATGGAAATGGGTAGCAAAAATCCATTGGTGATCCTGGAGGATGGAGACATGGAAACCGCAGTAGCCTGTGCGATAAATGGAGCATTCGGAAGTACGGGTCAAAAATGTACCGCGTCATCCCGAATCATCGTTGCCGAGAAAATCCATGATCAGTTTGTTGACGCGATGCAAGCTGCTATGCACAACCTCGTGGTGGGCCACGCACTGGATGAAAAGACGAATATCGGCCCGGCGGTAGATGGTGGGCAATTGGAGCAAAACCAGCGTTACATGAAAATCGCAGCGGAAGAAGGCGCGGAACGGGTCTGTGGTGGGGAGTTGCTGGAGCTGGAAACACCGGGGCATTATATGCAGCCCGCTTTATTTATTAATACCAGTAATGATATGCGTATTAATAAAGATGAAGTGTTTGGCCCGATGACCTGTGTGATTAAGGTAGCAGACTATGATGAAGCGCTAGCAGTGGCGAATGATACCCAGTTCGGTTTGACTTCCAGTGTTATTACCGAATCCCTGGCAAAAGCGAATCACTTCAAAAAACATGCAAAAACCGGTTGTGTAATGGTGAATTTACCAACTTCTGGAACAGACTACCACGTCCCTTTTGGTGGACGTAAAAGCTCCAGTTTTGGTTCTCGGGAACAGGGTACCTATGCGGCAGAGTTCTATACCCATGTGAAAACCACCTATCTGAAAAGCGAATAGATCCGGCTACAAAAAGGCTAAACTAAAAAATAGAATAAAACGATGCTAACGATTGACGGCTTGCAGTATTCGAATTGGAGTCGCTCCATTTTTCAGCAAATGCGAGAAGGTGGCCTGGATTGTGTCCATGTCACTATTGCCTACCATGAAACCTGTTTGGAAACACTTAGGAATATTGGTAAGTGGAATCTGATGTTCGAACAGCACAACGATCTGATTTGTCAGGTAGGAAGCGCGTCAGAGTTGCTAAAAGCAAAGCAGGAAGGAAAAACCGGTGTGGTTTTCGGCTTTCAAAACTGCTCTCCTATCGAAGACGACTACTCACTGGTAGAAATTTTCCACACCCTGGGAGTGCGATTCATGCAACTTAGCTATAACAACCAAAGTTTGTTAGCCACGGGATGCTATGAAGCGAATGATCCAGGCATTACCCGATTTGGAAAACAGATTATTCGCGAAATGAATCGGGTCGGTATGGTAATCGATATGTCTCATAGTGCAGAGATTTCTACCCTGGAAGCGATTGAGTTATCAGAACGGCCCATTGCTATCACCCATGCAAATCCGGTTTTCTTTGAGCCTGCTCTGAGAAACAAGTCTGATGCGGTCATCAAGGCGCTAGGGGAAACCGGCGGCATGCTTGGCTTTAGTTTGTACCCCTTTCATCTAAAAAATGGACCGGACTGTACGCTGGCAGAATTCTGTGAAATGGTGGCGGATACGGCAGAGATGATGGGCGTGGATCACATTGGTATTGGTTCCGATCTTTGTCAGGATCAGGAGAATTCAGTGGTTGAATGGATGAGAAATGGTCGTTGGAGTAAAACAACGGACTATGGAGAAGGGTCATCTTCTAATGCTGGCTGGCCCAAACAGCCGGATTGGTTCTCAGACTCAACTCATTATGCTCGTATTGCAAAAGGGTTAATCGACCATGGTTTTAGTGATGAGGATGTGGAAAAAGTGATGGGTAAGAATTGGTTGAGGTTCTTTGAGTCATCCTTTTCACCAACGTGACATGCTTCATTTGAGATAACATAAATGTCAGATGAAAGCACAGTGGATGGGGAAAGAGTCGACGAAAAAACAACCATTGATTTGCAAATGCGAATGATGGAGCAGGAACAGTCCATCGAAGCATTGAGCCAGCAACTGTTTCACCAATCGGGTCTGATCGAAAACCTGAATAAGAGTATCAAAATACTGGAGATGAAACTTTCCCAGTTAGGTGAAGCGGGATCCGATACAGTCACTGATGAAGGGGTGCAAATACAAGAGCATCGACCTCCGCATTATTGAAAAAACCGAAGGTGAGCAAACTGTCTCGTCGGACAAATATAAACATTGTACGAATATTGGTGAATTATGAAATATCTACATACCATGGTGCGGGTCGCCGATCTTGACGATTCGATGCGGTTCTACCGCGATTTACTGGGATTGGTGGAAGTCAAAAGAAACGACTATGAAAAGGGTCGTTTCACCCTGGCATATCTCGCCGCACCGGATGATGTGGATAGAGCGAACATCGAAGATGCTCCCTTACTGGAGCTAACCCATAACTGGGATTCAGAAGAATACGATGGTGGAAGGAACTTTGGCCACCTTGCTTATAGCGTGGAGAACATTTACGAAACATGTGAAAAGTTGAAAAACGCCGGAATAATCATTAATCGGCCTCCACGGGACGGGTATATGGCCTTTATTCGATCTCCGGATAACATCTCCATCGAGTTGCTGCAGACAGGAAAGCCACTAGCTCCTCAGGAGCCCTGGGTGTCCATGGAAAACACCGGGGAGTGGTAGCTAAAAACTTTCAGAGTATTCTGGGTCTTTGGGGTTTTTAAAACAGGAGTTTGTCAGGAGTCCGTCGAGGCTCCCGGGGCGCCACTGGCAATTTTGAATCAGGAGATCGAACCAAGCGATAGAAATCAAGAGGAGAAATCAAGAAATGGAACCGAGGGACCGAATACGATTCAATAGATCAGTGGTGGAACGCTGATGTTCAAACTCGATGGAATGAACATTACCGCCCCAGCTTTTGACCTCCCTGCCACCAACAATATCTTCCAGCGCCCAATCACCGCCTTTAACCAAATGGTCGGGCCTGATCAAATTAATCAGATTCAAAGGAGTCGGTTGGTCGAAACTGATGACACCATTCACACATCCCAGGGCGGCCAGTACTCCCATACGATCGATAAGCGGATTAATAGGTCTGTCATTGCCTTTTTCAAGCCAACGAACGGATTGATCGGTGTTCACCCCAACCACCAATCCCGCACCAAGCTCAGCGGCGGTTTGAAGATAACTTACGTGACCAAGGTGAAGAATATCAAAACACCCGTTGGTGAAGACCAACGGACGGGGCAAGGAAGCGGCCCATTGAATGATTGATGCATCCGACTCACCGGTGAAAACACTCACGGCTCAATGTACTCAAAGACTTTATAAATATGGCTTACACCTCGCACCGTTTTAGCAATACTCACTGATCGCTCCGCTTCCGCTCGGGTAACCAATCCCAACAGATAGACCCGCCCTTTTTCTGTGACGACTTTGATATTTGAAGAAGGGATACCGGGAGCTCTTAATAGTTTTGTCTTAACTTTGCTAGTGATCCATGAGTCATTTGTGCGACTTCTAAGATCCGTAGCGTTGGTAAGCTCAATTTCATCCACGACTTTTCTGGTTTCAGAATAATAATTAGCCAAACCGACTGCCCGTTCCCTTTGGGGTTCCTGTTGAATTTCACCGGTAAGCAAAACCAGTCCATTAATCACGGTCACACTAAGATGAGCCGATTTTCCGAGCATCGAGTCAGATCGAAAATCTGTTCGTAGTTTTAGTTCCAGGGCATTATCGTCAATGTTTCTGCCCATGGTTCGTCGATCCTGAACGAGATCGATGGCGGTGATTGTTGCAGTGCCAATGACTAAAGGAACACAGGCGGATAACATTCCGCAGCTAGCGAGAAGCAGGGAGAGAAGGGTAAGTCTTATTTGCTTTTTTGATCTTGGCATCTTAAGTTACTTCCTGACAGCGGGATCTGAAAGAATCAGGCCCCTGGTGTCAAATGGCCTCAGTTTCAAAAGGCCCCGGTCTCAAATGGTGTAGTCAATAGCGTTATCTGGAGCTACTCCAGGTTTGACAAAGCCCGAGAATGGATCTTCAGTCGTTCTCGATAACAATAATTACCATACCACTTGATCTAAATCGAAATCAAAACTATCTTAAAATCAGTATCTCTGACCGGTTTTAAGTCTGACGCTATCCAGCGACCTTTTCGATCAGGCGATTATAGCAGCGTTAAAAGAGGGGTCAAAATGCGTCGCTAATCCACTGTATACTGGAGCGTTCCTCTTCACCATCAATAGCCAGTACATCGAATCGACAACCCTTAAACATCAAAGTTTCATTTTGTTGCAAATAGGCCTCTGCCGCCATTCGGATTTTCCTCTGCTTTCGTGAATCGATACTTTCAACCGCTCCACCAAAAGAATCCTTGCGTCGATATCGAACTTCAACAAAAACCAGATCCTGATCATGGAGCATGATCAGATCAATCTCACCGCATCGACAACGAAAATTCCGTTCAATTAAAGATAAGCCCTTTGACTCTAGAAATGTCAGGGCTTGACTCTCCGCGGTTTTTCCCTTTCTAAGGTGTTTTGGCTCAAGCATCATTGGTCCGTTAGTCATCCTTGTTGTTCTCTTTTAACATTCTCCTGGGCTGGGCTTTGAACCGACTATTGAAATATTGTCTGGTTCCTAATTTTCAGTGATCTGAACCGGTTCAAGTAGGCCCTGGTTGAACGTTACCCAGATTGGGTGCTGTTCAACATTTCCATGTTGGTCCACGCTGATTTTCATAGTGCGACCCCGGTGGCGAATCCATTCATTTTCCTTCATCAAACGCAGTTTTGGAATTACTTTATAACTTTCGAAGCCCAAAGCGTATAGCCGGTCCAGTGCCGAATAAGCATGGGCGGAAGAGGCCTGAGCCGTTTCGCCAGTTTCCTCTAACGTCACCAGCTGATGGACATTTTGTGCATCAACGGTTTCAGGAATGCCTCCATCGACTGGGTCGTCAATGGCTACGGAGTTATCATCAAGGGGTGTTCCGTCAGTGGCGACAAAGGGTCCATCATCTTCCACTGTGTTTGTTTCTTCTGTTGCGGTATTTTCCTCCAATATCGCGGCTTGTTTTTCTGATTCTCTTCGGGCAATGTCGGCTCTATGTTGTTCCACTCCCTGTAATATCCACGGCATTTCACCCAACGTAACCCCATCCAGATCCGCGTCCACCGATGCATTAGGTTCACCGCTATAAATATAGGATGTGGCATACATCGGCAGATTGTGTGCCTGAAAAAAACGTAGCTGAGGGATGACCAGTCTTGCCTGTTTTGCATTTGCTGCGAGGAAAAGAAAATCCACATCGTCTCGACGTCTGGGCGTGAAATGAAGATTGAATCCCAGCCTGGCGCTCAATTGTTTTTGTCTGATGATACTTTTATCCAGGCTTAGAAGCTTCTGAATGATTCTGGAGTAATCAGAAATGTCTGTTGGGAAGGAGCTGTTCCTGATAATTTTTCCACCTCTTTTCTCCCATGCCATAACGAACGCATCCGCAACCCTTTGCCCCCATTGGGAATCGACCCTGAAAACCAGGGCTTGTCGATGTCCATCGGCATAGGCCTTTTCGGCAATTTTTGCTGCTTCCTGTTCTGGAGATAAACTGATACCAAACAGATCTACCTTCGCATGGTCTTCAGGTATGTTGGAGATCACTAATGTAGGAACGACGGCAATTTCTGTGGCTAGCCATGAGTTGACAGCCTGTCGTCCCAGGGGACCGACGACAAAGTCAGCGCCTTCATTGATCGCCGCCTGGTAGTAGAAAGTACTCAATTCCGGTTCTTCGCCAATGTCATAAAGTAGGATTTCAGGTTGATCAATTTCTGGGGTTTCATTCCTCGCAGCAATAAACCCATCGTAAAAAGCGCGAGCCGCTGCTCCGAATGGAGAGTTTAGCGGTAACAGAAGCGCAATCTGACGATAGGATTCTAGTTGTCCAACGTTTAAATACTGTCGCAGAAGTGCAAATTTCATGGGATGCCCGGGAAAGCTGGCTCGCCATTGTTGGAGTTTGCCTGGCAGCTCCTCTTGATCTGATGTGCTAAGCAGCTGGGTTAATGCGATCCATCCCGGTAAATGAAGTTCGGTGGTATTTTGGGCCAGCATCTCAAGGCTGGAATCGTCCAATGATAGCAACAAAGAGACGATTCTTTGCTGGTTACCCGTTTGTGCATCAGGTTCCAATAGCGTGTCTCGAAAGAGTAATGTCTGAATGGCCTCTTGAACCTGACCCAATTCCCGGTGGGAACGGGCAAGTAGTGATAGATATTTGATACGAAGGGGTGTGAGTTCAGGGTCCCCCGCGTTTTGAATGAACAGAACATCCAGCTGATTGAGGGTCACCATTGCCCGATTGTGCTGGCCCTTGGCTTGGGTTAATTCAATATGGAGTAACTGTAGCGAGATTCTTTCCGCGAAAGTCAGGGGGTAGAGCGAGAGCTGATACGCCACTATCTGGGCGGTTTCGTATTGTTTGGATTCTATAAATCCGGATATGGCCAGTGTCAAAAGGCCAACGGCTTCTTCTGGAGGGGCTTCACGGGCGCGATCGACCAGGGTTTGCGGATCATCTGCTGAGGTGATGGGGTCGTCTTTTTCCAGCGTATGGGTGATGACCCCCTCTTCTGTTTCTTCCGGTGCCCCGGTTCCAGCCTGCCCGGCTGGATCGATTGTCTCTACCGTGGGCGGAGTGGAGGGCACTGATGCACAACTACTCAGAAGTATCGTTATTAAACCGCCTCGCAATAAATCCATAAAAAGGGGTTTGTTCGATCTTTTTACCTCGCGACGATACAGATTAACAAAATCCATAGACAATAGTTTCCTGACAGAGAAGGTAGTGGATTGTGGCATAATATTCTACAGCATTCCGACCGATTTACCGTATTCGTCCATTTTCTCCCTTCCTGAAAAGTGTCGAAAATCAGAACGTTTTCGAAAGTAAGATGATAACGTAATCAATCGATTTCGTGGACCAATAGAGTCAACCTACAAATAACCGCATCGACCATGAATAATGACACTGGAACGCTCTATGTGGTGGCGACGCCCATCGGTAATCTCAAAGATATAAGTCAGCGGGCACTGGATGTGTTGGGTCAGGTTGGTCTGATTCTTGCAGAAGATACCCGTCATGCAGGTATCCTGCTCTCTCATTATTCTATTTCCACCCCTACCCGATCCTTCCATGAACATAATGAGCAAAACCAGGTCCATGGCGTAATCCGACAATTGCAGGATGGGAAAGATGTGGCATTAATCAGTGATCCTGGTTATCGGTTGGTTTCCGAGGCCGTTATCCATGGAATCCCCGTGAGCCCCATCCCCGGCCCCTGTGCCGTTACTGCCGCACTCTCCGCCAGTGGTCTTGCCACTGATCGCTTTTGCTTTGAGGGGTTTTTGCCGGCCAAACCACATGGCCGCGACCAACGTCTTGGTGAGTTAAAAAAAGAGCCCCGAACCCTGGTCTTTTATGAATCCAGCCATCGTATCATGGCCTGCATTGAAGCAATTGGCCGTTGTCTTGGAGAAAAAAGAAACCTGTCCGTTGGCAGAGAAATCACCAAACGATTCGAAACTTTCTACTACGGCAGTCCCGATTCAGTTCTGGCTCAGCTGGAAGAAGATCCCATGAACCAAAAAGGCGAGTTCGTTGTTGTCGTGAGCGGAGCGACCTTTGGTTCAGATGAAGATTTTGAAAAAGCAGCTCATCTCCTTAGTCAGCTAATCGATCATATGCCGCTGAAAAGGGCCAGTGAAATCGCCGCTGAAGCGCTTAATTGCAACCGTAACCAGCTTTACAAAGCTGGGCTTTCCATGAAGCGGGAAAATGACCAGGTCTAAATTGGAAGTAGATCCAACACATGTCTGCAAGGAAAACAGAACCGAATCCAGAAACAAGTCCAGAAACAGGGAATGAGAATTAATGGCTCAGGTGTTTGTAATTGTCAGATGTTTAGCGTAGTCTCGCGCCGGGAGTTGGCTAAGCAGTCGCTCTGTGTTGTGATGTCCGGTTTTACGACCAGATTTTATGATACGGGGAGGAAAGTCCGGGCTCCATAGGGCAGGGTGCCAGGTAACGCCTGGGCAGTTAACGCTGACGGAAAGTGCCACAGAAAATATACCGCTTTTTTATCCCGGGATAATTGCCTGGGGTAATTGAAGTAAGGGTGAAATGGTGCGGTAAGAGCGCACCGCAATGCTGGCAACAGCATTGGCAGGGTAAACCCCACCTGGAGCAAGACCGAATAGGGATCCTTTACATGGCCCATGTTGGATCCGGGTAGGTTGCTAGAGGTGTCTGGCGACAGACATCCCAGATGAATGACTGTTCTCGACAGAACCCGGCTTATCGGCCAACTCCCACTTCTCCTGTCTCCTGATTTTCTGTTTTTATCATGGGATTGTGTTGAAACCCCCTTGCGTGATTATCGTCATGCCACTTTCTTCGTCCGAATAATGGTGCTTCTGGTCAACAACGGCTATTACAGCCATTCCTCATTAATATTCCCACAATGTCTTACTGGTGACTGACGCCAGGACCATTCCTGTGTTAAAACGGCGACATTGATGGCGAGATAGGCAGTCGCATAAACAGCGAAATAAAATGATGATCTGGATAATTGCTCCCCAATCTCTTAACAGTCATTCCCGGGAAACCCACAATGCAAGAAAACCTGTCTGAAAAAGCGGAAAGAGCATCCCTTCGCTCCCCAGAGAAAGTTATGCGCCTGGCTCGCATGGGCAGCTTTCATCAAACCCGGCTTAGCTTTATGCGAGCGCTATTGCGCTGCCTGAAAAGGGAAAAGTGGCAGTTTGAACGAGCTGTCTGGAATATTGACGAAAACGGAGTGGGTCACGGAGTCTATGTCGCTAGCAATGGAAAACATACCTATAGTCTGGTGTGTTTCGCCCATGATCTGCCTCCTGAGAAGCGTTCCGATCGGGTAATCGCCGAAGAGTGGGACGCCACATTCGCTCTTTACGATGGCTCTCCTAATCAGGAAGAAATCGAACGGCTTCGAGGAAACATCCCAAAACAGGAAGCGGGACACTGCCAGCAAACCGAATTGGTACTAGCTCGGGCGAATCGCAGCGTCAGGTTATTTGAACATGTAGTGGACCGGCTTTCCCAAGGACGACAACCGGATCAGGACATGATCGATAGTGTCGGCTATTTAATGCGCACATCTGCGGTTTATGGAAATGGAAAATTTGGTTTGGGTGATCGGGAACGAGTTTCTGATCGACCGGAATTTGTCGGCGCATTTCGTACTGAATTACTCGCGGTATGGCTAATTCGGGCTTTTACCACGGATATTACGGAGCACATGGCAAGAGTAGCGAACCCACAAAAAGCGGTGAAAATGGACCCAAACATAAAGCGTCGACTGGGTGTCGGGAATTCCACTGGACTCGGGATGGCGCCGTTTCTGATTTTACATCCGGCATTGATTCATCGCTGGATTGCCGCTAGAGAGAGGGCATTAGCCCGGGTTTGTAGCCTGCCGACAGCGACCATGGAAACCGAAAACCAATTCGCGGATCTGGTTCGACGGATGATTATCGGTGTTGATAATTGGAACACCGTAGATGAAATCCAGCAGGATCGAATTATTGAGCTTCGCCAGGACCTACTTAAGCTACAAAGCCACATTGATCGCGACAACCAACCGAGTATCTGGGAGGCTCCAATGCCCTGGAAGCAATTGATCCACTGGACGGATTCGGCGCTTTCCATGGAAGCCCAGGAGCTAGTGGTATCTTTGGTGATAGAGCCCCATGGTGAGTTGGTGGATGATTTAGCGGATGAAATGGGGATTGATGAAGCACAATATTTTCCCATTAAAGGAGGGCAAACCGTTGGCGAGCTTCTAGGAAATATCGAAGATCACTATCGATGGGCTTTGGACATCAACTATGAACAAAGCGCTGAGTCAGCGCGATTCTGGTATGTTTCCGAAGAAAAACTCGAGCCGAGATTGGGTGAGCGATTTGAAGAACCCGGAGCAGAAAAGGAACAACCTTTGGCTTTTGGTCGGGATGTGGCGGCCTTATATCGAACGCTGTCCCCTGGAGACCCCAACCAGAAAATTGCAGGTTTCCTGTTGCAAAACCCGGAACATCGCCATGCCGTAAGGCGGGTGCAGACGACTTCCCGGTTGCCCTATGCGGAGGTGCAGGATAACCTCATCGCCGCGGACATGAGGCCGATCGATTTGTTGCGTTGCAAGCTGTCGTTTTTTGGTGCATCCCGATTTGATCCTCGATCAGATCGGTGGGTCAGAATTACCATGTATCAACATGCCCCTTTTCCTGACGAACTTTATCAGGAGGGTATGGATGCTGACGATTGGGTTTACCCTCCTCTGCCGGGTAACTCTTGAGCTTTTATCATTTTGATTAAAGCGACAATACAAATATTCTGTTTCAATTATTTCAGTGGATATGTCATCGAATGAGCAGGAAAGTAAACGGATGAGTGAATCAAAACAGGGTTTTTTTTCGCTAAACCAGATAGACCAAACTTGTCGCAAAGCGGCGAGGGGTGTCGGTCTGCCCTGGGGTGCAGCGGATGATATCGGCAAGGCCGCACGCTGGTTAAGCGCCTATGAATTGACCAGTGTGCCGCAAATTGTTGAGTTATTGGAAGCCTATGAGCCAGATCGTTACGAGGACGTGATTCCCCAAAACCTGGCGAGCCCATTGCAACCCGGAAAAGGACGTCTGAATCCGCTTATAACGGGCATGGTATTGAGTGACCTGATCGATGAGATAAAGGAAAACCCTATGGTCACTGGCAGGCTCGATTACCCGATCTTTACCGCGGGCTTTCTCGGACAAACAGCGCTGACTGAAGACCGGGCGATACGGTTGAGCTGGGCAGGAATCGCGTTGGTGTTCTACCGGGATGCCTTGATTATCGAGGGAAACCGAAAAGATCTGGAGCTTGAATTTTGTGAAACACTGGAATGCGAGCGCGTCAATTTTAGTGAAATACAGACAGATCAAAAGAACCTGCTTAAGCCTGTCATGGCAAGCGTTAAGGTAACATGGGTAATTTGGCAGAAACTGGAAAAACTTGCCCATCACACCTATGTGGAAGCCACCGAACAGTCTCGGCAGTCTGGTGCGGGAGCAGGGCTAAACGACAACGACTAGGAAACAATACTTTTCTCTCCTTAAATTTAACTCCGATCAGTTCATTTCAATTCATTTGAATTAGTTTTTCATAAGACCAGATTAAACCGGTAATCCTGATTTGGTAATTGGATCTGACCTCTCGCCGTGGTTTCGGGAAGTCGTCATGCCAGGAACATGTTGACAAGCTATCCGGCTTGATCGAGAATCTGGTCTATGGGGTTGCGACCACCCCGTGAGGCGACAGCCGAAGTTTCGCATCCAATACTAATTAGTTGTCCTTATCAATAACTCTTCTCGAGCCTGGTAGTTTGGGTTATTACAGAGATTGTTGGGGCAATTTAGACCTTAACCTTAAGGAGGATGCCATGCCATCGCCCAATGAAATTACCGTTACACAACTTTCCCGCCTAATTGGAACGCCGGACTATCCGACTATTATCGATGTTCGTTCTGATGAAGATTTCGATGACGATCCCCGAATGCTTCCAGGATCGATTCGTCACCCGTTTGCGAAAATTGAAACTCTTTCCTCCAGTCTAGCGAAGATTCTCGATACCAACCCTGCTGGCAGGTTTGGTTCTGCGTTCCAAAGTTCACATAAGCGCATTGTGCTGTATTGCCAAAAAGGCAAGAAAATCAGCCAGGGTGCCATGGCCCATCTCAGATCCCTTGATGTTCCCACGGAGTCCCTGGAAGGGGGTCAATTTGGTTGGCGGGATGCGAACCAACCCATGATTCCTGCAGACAAGCTGCTTCACTTATCCGACCCCATGCCTCTTCAGAGAAGCCTCTGGGTTACCCGGTATCGGCCAAAGATTGACCGTATCGCTTGCCCCTGGTTGATTCGTCGATTTATCGATCCCGGTGCCCGATTTCTTTATGTGGCTCCCGCTGAGGTGATGGGTGTTGCGGAAAAATACAACGCCCTGCCCTTTGATGTTGAAGGCGTTTTTTGGACCCATCGCTGCACCTTCGACACACTAATCGAAGAATTTGATCTGAATCTCAAACCGCTGCTCCATTTGGCTGAAATTGTTCGTGGCGCCGACACTGATCACCACGATCTGACTCCGGAGTCCGCCGGGCTATTAGCAGCGTCGCTTGGCTTATCCCGGATGTATCGTGATGACTGGGATCAGTTAGAAGCCAGTATGACGTTATACGATGCTTTTTATCGCTGGTGTCGGGACGCCACCAATGAGGGTCATGACTGGCCGATGCATAAAATCAGTAGTCGCTAAGCCGGAGGACAAAATGGAGACCACAGAAAACAAGCAAGCGCAAATACAAACACGAACACAAGCACAAGCACGCAATAGCCCATCACAAAACAATGCGACCTCAGAAGCGGTTCCTTCATTGATGGCGGCCACCCGAATATGGGCAAAAATTGGGTTGCTTTCATTTGGCGGCCCTGCTGCCCAGATCGCATTGATGCACCGACTGCTGGTGGAGGAAATGCGGTGGTTAAGTGAAAAACAGTATCTCAATGCCTTGAGCTTTTGCATGTTGCTACCTGGGCCAGAAGCGATGCAACTCGCGACCTACGCCGGTTGGCGGTTGCATGGTGTGATCGGAGGATTAATCGCTGGATTGCTGTTCGTTTTGCCCGGGGCACTGGTTGTTCTCGGTCTGGGTATGGTCTACGTGACGGCGGGGCAAACGCTTTTTGTGAGTGCGCTGTTTCTCGGTATCAAGGCCGCGGTGCTGATTATTGTTGTAGAAGCACTATTCCGGGTTGCGAAGAAGGCACTAAATGGCTCGATGTTTTGGTGGATTGCCGCCCTGTCCTTTATCGGTATTTTCTTCCTCGCACTACCCTATCCGATCATCGTATTCCTGGCTGTATTAGTGGGTTTTATTTGGGGCGGAAGAGCCAATACTTCCAACAATATTCCTGGTAATGTCCCTGATCAGAGTAATGGACATTCCGCGGTTCGGCATTTTCGTCACACCCTGCCGCAAACTCTGGTCACGATAATGATCTGGTTGGGGCTTTGGGCGATGCCTCTGATCCTCGTAGACCATTGGTTTGACCAATCTATCCTGAGTGAAATTGGGGCTTTTTTCTCTCGATTAGCGGTGGTGACCTTTGGTGGTGCCTATGCGGTGCTCGCTTATATGGGACAGGAGGTGGTGAACCAATTCGGCTGGTTAACCGCTGGAGAGATGATGGATGGCTTGGGTCTCGCAGAAACCACACCGGGACCGCTGATCCTGGTAACGGAATTCGTGGGATTTCTCGCCGCTTATCGGGAAGGAGGAATGGGTCTCGGTGCGGCAGGAGCAGTAATGACTCTCTGGGTTACGTTTGTGCCCTGTTTTCTCTGGATCTTCGCCGGCGCACCTCATATTGAATGGATCTGCCAGCAACCCAGGCTCAAGGGTGCCCTGTCAGCGATTTCCGCAGCGGTGGTGGGAGTCATTCTAAATCTCTCCCTTTGGTTCGCCCTGCACGTTATTTTTGCCGAGATCACTCAGGAAAAGTACGGTCTCCTATCCTTGTGGAGACCTGATTTCGCTTCGGTAGATTGGCAGGTCGTCGCCCTAACCCTAATCTGCGCGCTGGCTATCTTCAAATTCCACTGGTCAATCCTGAAAACCCTCGCCCTGTCCGCCAGCCTCGGTCTTGGGCTGAGCTATTTAACACAGGTCTAATTAATACTGGGGGTCAGAGTCGTAATTATTCATTTCTAGTAATACGGAGGGATTGAGGAAGACAAACTAAGGAAAGACCGCAATAATTACGACTCCGACCCCAATCTTGCCCAACGTTATTCGACGCCAGCGCTATTCGAGTTTAGAAGAACTACGCTCGCTCCATGTAGTCTCCGGTGTCTGTGTTTACTTTTACTTTTTCTCCCACGGTGACGAAGGTGGGAACAGTGACTTTATGGCCAGTTTCCAGTATTGCAGGCTTGCCGCTGCCTGAGGCGGTTTGGCCTTTTACAACACCTTCGGTTTCCACTACTTCCAGTATTACGGAGCCGGGTAGTTCGATGCCGATGGGGACATCGTTATGAAAGTTGATCTGAACATCCGTGTTTGGCAATAAAAACGGTGCCTGGGCTTCTAGGTCTTCGGCGTCAATGTTGATCTGCTCATAGGTCTGGGAGTCCATGAATACAAAGGCGTTACCATCTGCATAAAGGTATTGCATCTGGCGAGGCTCGACATGGGCTTTCTCTACCTTGTCTTCAGAGCGAAATCGCTCATTGAGTTTTGTGCCATCACTGATACACTTCATTTCTAGTTGCACGAATGCGCCACCTTTGCCAGGTTTGACGTGGTTCTTTTTCAAGACGCGCCAGAGTTTGTTTTGGTATTCGAGCAGATTACCAATGCGGGCATCGAAGGCAGACATTTTCATAACAAAAAGGCTCTATTCAGTGGATTTAGCGGATTTATTAACAGCGGGATTGTATTGGCAATGACCAATGGCAGCAAGGGTTCTACTCCAACGTCCAGTTTGGCATCTTCAGGTCGGGTCTTCGATGGAGCTTCCCGGCCAGAAGGTTTATCGGTTAGTCCGGCGACTCGCTGGCCCACGGACTGGTATGACGAATCATGCTCCGACTGCCCTCGGCTGTCGGCGTTTTTGGCCGACGTTAAAATCGAACGTCCAGATTACTATTGCCGCCCCGTGGCGCCGTTTGGCGATCCGAATGCGCAATTGCTGGTGGTTGGGTTGGCGCCGGGTAAACATGGCGCTAACGCCACGGGTCGCCCCTTTACCGGTGATTATGCCGGCGTGCTTTTATACAGCACCCTGCATAAATTTGGATTCGCCTCCGCTCCGGAATCCAATCATGTTGACGATGGTTTGGAGCTTCCAAACTGCCGTATTACCAATGCGGTGAAATGTCTACCACCCCAAAACAAACCCACTGGCGAAGAAGAAAAACGATGTAATCATTTTCTTGCCAGAGAAATGGCGCAGCCGGACTTAAAAGTGATTCTGGCCCTTGGTTCGTTAGCCCATCGGTCCATTTTGCGCTGCCTGGGTCTTCGCCTGAATCGTTATGCCTTCGGCCACAATGTTAGCCATCAACTGGACAATGGTATTACGCTGGTAAACAGTTACCACTGTAGCCGGTACAACACCCAAACCCGACGTTTGACCGAATCCATGTTCCATGATGTCTTTCAACGCATCGAATCCGCGTTGTTGGAAAAAGGATAACGGAAATCATGGGAGGCGAGACTTCGAATGAGACTCCGGAAGAGTCTTTGAATCAACCTGATCACCAGGCTACCGATCAGGTCGTCGTCTTTGATTCTGCTACTTTTTTAGGATCAGTTTCTGAAAAACCTGGGATCTATATTTTCTATGACGGGGAAGGAAAAACGCTGTATGTAGGGAAAGCGAAGAATCTCAGGAACCGACTCCAAAGCTATTTCCGCACCACGGGTCTAACGCCGAAAACCCGACTAATGGTGTCAAAGATCCGGGCTGCCGAAACCCAGCAAACCCGGACGGAAAGCGAGGCGCTGTTATTAGAGAATAATCTGATAAAGGACAAACGGCCCCGCTATAACATCTCCTTACGGGACGATAAAAGTTTTCCCTATATTCGTTTAACGGATAAAGATACCTTTCCAAGGTTTTCGTTCTATCGTGGTCGACGATCTCAGCCGGGGAAATATTATGGCCCTTACCCCAATGCAGCGGCGGTAAGGGAAATGCTGGGGCATTTACATAAAATATTTCAACTCCGCCAATGCACAGACGCCTTTTTCCGCAATCGATCCCGCCCCTGTTTGCAGCATCAGATCAAACGTTGCAGTGCGCCCTGTGTGGATCGGATCTCTGCGGAAGATTATCGGGAAGATGTGCGTCAGGCCAAGGCCATGTTACAGGGCCAGGACCACTCACTCATTGAAGAGTTAGGCTGCAAAATGGAGAGCGCTTCAACCGCACTGGATTTCGAATCCGCGGCAACGTTTCGAGACCGTATTGCCTTGTTACAACGTATTCGGGAAAAACAATATGTATCATCGGATGCGGCGGATGCGGATGTAGTTGCAGTGGCCGTTGAGTCGGGAATGGTGTGTTTCGGTGTGGTCTCAATTCGACAGGGGCGGAACCTGGGTGGTCGGTTTGATATTCAGTCCAACCCCCTTGATCTGAATGCAGGTCAATTGCTGGAGGCCTTTTTGCCGCAAAACTATTTTGGTAATTTCATCCCAGGGGAAATTTTACTCAGCGATGAAATCGAAAGTAGGGCTTCCCTTTCCCAGATTTTCTCCCTGGAAAACAAAAGCAAAGTAGAAATCAAACAGCAGTGCCGTGCTCACCGCGCCCGATGGATTGAATCTGCCAGAATCAATACCACGGACTACCTGCGACGGCATATGAACGAACGGACACAGATAAACGCGCAATTTATCGCACTTGCGGAGTTGTTGAAGCTAGAAGAGGTCCCCGCTCGAATTGAGTGTTTTGATATCAGTCACACCATGGGAGAACGTACTGTGGGTTCTTGTGTGGTGTTTGATCAAAATGGTGCAGTCAAGTCCGACTATCGAAAATTCAATGTGGAAGGAATCGAACCAGGAGATGATTACGCCGCGATGTCCCAGGTGTTAATGAGGCGATACACGCGGGTTATGGAGAATGACGGAAAGTTGCCGGACCTTGTGATTATTGATGGCGGAAAAGGACAGCTTGGTGTTGCAAAAACAGTGTTCGAGGAGCTTCAGATTATTGGTTCTGTGATTTTACTCGGCGTTTCCAAAGGGCCAGAACGAAGAGCAGGAGAAGAACAATTTCACCTTATTGATCGTGCTCGCGCTATAATCCCCAAAGGTACTTCTGCACCATCTCATTTGGTTCAACGAATCCGGGATGAAGCCCACCGATTTGCCATTACTGGACATAGGCAAAGACGAGCCAAGGCGCGGACAGAGTCAGCACTTGAACAAATAGAAGGAGTGGGAGACAAGCGCCGCCGAAGCTTACTGCGATATTTTGGTGGGATGCAGGAGATCAAGCGAGCGGGGATTGAAGACCTCTCAAAAGCACCGGGCATCAGCCCCGCTTTGGCGGAGAAAATCTATAATCAATTTCATCGCTAACGAATAATCTCTCTCCTTTTAGTCTACAAGAATAAACTGAAATCAGTCCTCAGGAGAAAAGGAAAGTATGCTAAATATTCCTAACATACTGACTTTATTGCGAATCGCACTGATTCCCGTATTTGTCGTTATGTATTTTTGGCCCTCGGCTAATCGGGAGTTATTGATCACAGGTATTTTTGTACTCGCTGCGATTACCGATTGGCTAGATGGCTATCTTGCCAGAAAAATGAATGCGGTTTCTGCATTAGGCGCATTTCTGGATCCCGTTGCAGACAAGCTGATTGTTTCCACTGCCCTGGTGTTATTGGTGTCTGACCTTTCTACCTTAGGTCGGGTTTTTCACCCAATCCCATTCGCTATCGCAACCTGTATTATTATTGGCCGGGAAATCGTGATTTCGGCTTTAAGGGAGTGGATGGCGGAGCTCGGAGAGCGAGGCGCCGTTGCCGTTGGACCTATCGGAAAAATCAAAACCGTTTTTCAGATGGTTGCGATTAGTCTTTTGTTATATGCGAAGCCCATTATGGGGTTGCCGATATTTATCATCGGCGAGATCGCCTTCTATATTGCAGCTATTTTGACCTTGTGGTCCATGTGGGTATACTTGCGGGCGGCGAAGTCTTTCCTGCGGGAAAAAAGCTAATTTTTTCAGAAAAAAACACCTTTTTCTATTGACAGTCAGCGCTCGTTGACTAGAATCTACTCCCCTCTCGAAATGAGGGCTGCGGGAATAGCTCAGTGGTAGAGCACAACCTTGCCAAGGTTGGGGTCGCGAGTTCGAATCTCGTTTCCCGCTCCAAATTTATAAAGCCCAGTCATCGTTATGGCCGGGCTTTTGTCTATCAAAGGCAGTGTTTTTGATTAGTCCCTTTATTGATACCGTCATTGGGTTTCAGTTGGGAATAACGTCCTTTGTTTTGTGTGCGATTGGTAGCGAGTAATGCTAGAATCCATCGCGATGTAACAGTCATTAAAACAGATATGGCTGAGTGGCAGAGTGGTTATGCAGCGGCCTGCAAAGCCGTTGACCTCGGTTCGATTCCGGGCTCAGCCTCCATATCTCAATAAGACCGTTGTCCATCAGAATCGTTGCCGTGCTTTCAAAGAGATATAAAAAAGAGATATAAACAGGAAAGCCCCTCCAAAGCAACGCTAGGCCTTACCAAGCCTCTGTACAAAAACCCCTTGCCCGGGTGGCGGAATTGGTAGACGCAAGGGACTTAAAATCCCTCGATGGCAACATCGTGCCGGTTCAAGTCCGGCCCCGGGTACCATTTCTCCATTTCAGGTTGTTTCAAATCGTTTCTAAGTGCCTTGTTTTTAAACGATTTTATCTCTCTTTTTGTTTCATGCTGTTTCACCCCGTTTCTTGCTTTTTCATGAAAAGTGGTGCTATCTCGGTTCAATTCAAATTTGTAGCACCAAAATGCCGCTCACAGCCCTGTCACGGAGTTACCGTTATAAAAACCTGGATGAATACAGGTGCTGGCTGGCAGCCAAGTGAATCCCATCGTTTACCCGAGGTGTTATCGAATTATTCAATGGGTAACTCAGCTTCCCGACTGGGAACTTTTGTCGATCTCAATGCCGATGGACTGGTAGATTTGGTTCGGTCCTACATTGACTCCTCGGGGGCCCAATACAGAGAGGCCTGGATGAACACTGGGACATCATGGGAACAGAATGAAGGTTATAGGCCACCAACTGTTTCGATCAGTTATCAACATCATCACGAAGGTCTGCTTTTTTCGAGATTTATTGACCTGAATGGAGATCATTTACCGGACCTGCTTGTAAGCAGGGATGACTATGTGGATGGTATCAAGACTGAAAAACGATCGGTTTGGCTAAATACGGGAGTTGGTTGGGAATACTCTCAACAGTATTTACCAACAGTAGCCCATTGGAGAAATCATGTGTCTAATGCCCAGAATGACCAGGGAACATCGATGCTGGGTTTTTATCAGGATATGAATAGAGACGGTCTGATCGATCTGGTCCGCGCATTTAAAGATATCGATGGCACTGAGTATATTGATACATGGGTAAACACGGGTTCAGGTTGGAGGAAGCAGGGAATATTGGATTTGCCTGTAGTGTTTAAAAAAATATCTCGTCATGAAAACCGACAATTGGATATCGGGTTGGGTTTTTTCGCTGATATGAATTCGGATGGAATGGAGGATTTTGTAATAAGTGCGAAAGGAGAACCTCGCAGGAGTTGGGCGTTTGGATTAGGCAACCGTTCCTATGCTGTTCCTGAGACGGTGATCAAAACAGAAAATGGTTTCGGGTTTGTTTCCCAGGTTCAGATGAAACCGCCAACCCACGTCCCGGGAATGTACATTCCTTCTCTAACGAGGACTTACCCACTGGTTCCAATGAATCGTACAGGCCCTTTGGTATCAGAGTTAGAGACGAGTGATGGTTTAGGGGGATGGCGCCGATTAGAGTTTGAATACGGCGAAAAGAAAGTCGACCTGATCGGGAGACGAAATCCGGGATTCGGTTCGAATACCGCGATTGATCGTGCAAAAGGAATAAGGACTGTTACTACCCTAATGCAAGAATATCCTCATGCCGGGCGCATCAGTAATGTCAAAAAATATGTTGGAGATGTTTTGATTTCCGAAGTCAGGAATTCATATCAATTTGCTGATGTTGGTGCTGATATTGGCGCTGACATTGGAATGGGAAAAGCACTGATGACTTATCAGTCCGCGTCAACTTACGATAGCTATGAATCGGATGGTAGTTTTATTGACAGTAAAAATATGAATGCAGTGGTCGATGGATTTGGCAATACAGTTCGCCGGAAAACAGTTTTCAGCAATGGAACGAGCAGTCATTCCAGGGAAGTCCTCAGTCGTTTCAATAACGATATAACTCATTACAACTCTCTCGGGAGGGTGACATCAATGTCTGATGCAAAAGGCACTCAAACGGTTACTACTTACGATTTACTTAATAGGCCGCTAACCCGCATTGACTCGTTTGGGGCTCAGGATGCTAGCACAACGATCTGGACTTACGATAACAGTGAAGGGGGAATTGGAAAAATTTCAAGTGTTACTGATGGTGGAGGCTACTCCCGTCTCTATAGTTATGATGACCATGGCCGGGAAGAGACTGTGGATGAAGTGATTGATGGTCAATCTTATAAGACCAAAACCCTTTATCGAGGGGCCACTCAAAAAGTCGATGGTATTGTTTATCCGAATGAAATGCTGGTTCGAACAGACTATAACGAATATGGTTTTCCCGTCGAGGTGCGTAGCGCCGGCATGGTTGAATACCAACAGTATCTAGACCAAAAGTCGTTGATAGAAGATCTTGGAAATGAAGCAAATTTGTTATTTGAAAACCTGGAGCCTGTTCGTGCTGAGCATGTTAAGAAGTACAATGCTTTAGTTACCCGGGGGGCTGAGCCAGCGATAAAACCCCAGGATTTTGCCAGCAAAGGAGATGCGGAAATGGGTGCATATCAAAGTTGGGTAACTCTTACGAATAGATATGCAGTCCAACGGTCATCTGCAATCAGCCTCTATAATGGCTTGGTCCATGAACATAATGCCAAACAAGAGGAAATCGTTAAATTAGAGGCTCGAACCTGCCCTTTTGCTGGGCATGTTAGAAGGGGAGAGGGGCGGAGTGCAGCGTTTGACAAGAAAGAAGCTCAATATCAGCAATGTATGAAAGAGAAACATGGAACCATTGCTCATAATAGGAACAGGGTGTCAGAAATCAATGACAAACTCCCTCCTATAAAATCGAGGATAGATCATTTGTTAGTTAAAAGACAGGAGTCAGAGGCAAAAGCCGATCGGTATATGATGCAGGCTCGTGCTTATTTCGACCAGGCCAATGACTATAGTACGAAAGCAAGATTTTATTATGATAAGGCGGCTATACATTTGACCAGCATCGAATCGATTAACCGGCAAATCAGATCGAAAATTAGTCTTGTTGAAGGAGCAATAGACAAAGCTGCATCCATGTTAATGATGTATGAAGGCGGGTCAGTATTGCAATGGGATGCAGGTGAAGTTGATGCGTATGGGAGAGTAACCCGATTTACTCAGGGGAACGGGACCGTTACCAAACTTGATTATGACCCTAAGTCGCGCCAAATCAGTCATATACTGACCCAGCTAGATAACGGGAATAGTGCTTATTCTTCTATTGATGGTGTGGGTACGTCACTAAGTCAGCTTTCTAATCTAATTCTGAATTTTGGTGAGATTGCCGAGCGCCATAAAGTGAAAGCACAGAATGCCAGAAAAAGCCGCGAAGAGGGATTGAAGGCTCTTTCTTTGTTGGAAGAGACCAGAGGTGTCTTGATGATACAGAACAAACCTCTGGATGCCTCGTCATTGCAACCAGAGATTGCGAAGCAGCAATTGGAGATCGATCTGCAAGAAGGGGACATGACCCTTTTTGAAGGTTTGTCTGCAATACACCACAATACTGCACTCATACTCCTGAAATCTGGGCGAAAGCTAACAACTCTTATCCGAGGAAAAATATCACTGTCGAAGCCCGCAGTAGCATTCTTAACTGCATCAGCATGATTAGAGTCAACATAATTTGGAAATAGAAACAGCAAACTGCAACTCATGTCTTGAGTGTATTCTTTGGCTGCTTGAATAAGCCTGCGTAAGGAGTCTTGGGCAAAGTCTTCTATGGTCGCCAAGCAAAAAATATCCTGATCATGCTGGGACTTTGCTTTAATGATGAGCGGAATTAGGGGTGAAGTTAAGAATTCAAGCGGACACACCTTTCCATATCTCGATATGGTTTTATCAACGTAGCTTAGAGACGTCTCAGGATAATAAAAGTGAAGGCGAGCCGGATCATACTCATGCCTCAAGTATTTTATCGTGTTGAATATGAAATTTATTCGCTTATTATCAACCACGTGAAATGACTCGAAGTTCCAATCTGGCTCAAGTCGTGAGTTTGCAATTTTTGATACGATATCATCATATGTATCTTCGTTACTGGATAGCCAGAACAATATCCCTGAATCCCTACTTTTCGTTGTTTTCCCCAAGATTTCCTGTTGCTCTTTTTTCAGCTCTGAATGTTTGTAACATTCTAGGGTTTCAGCCAAGTCCCTAGCATGGGACTTGAAAGTTGACTTAGGATTGTTCTCGTAAGGATTACCCGAGTGCTTAACCGAAATTACGGCACTTTCCGCAGTAGATCCTTCAAGAGGGCTTCTATAGCAGTATAAAAAGTCAATTCCATGTGTTTCTCGCCTTTTTTTCTTTGAGATTTCTCTGGCATGTTTACTCGACTTTCCACAAAGGAGTTTTTGCCCAGATAAGGTGCCTTCCCACCCTATTAGGTGGAAAAAGTTATCAACTATTTGCATTAAAGAAGGTGGGCATATCACAAAAAGCCATCGCCGAAGAGATCGGTGTTAACAAGTCCACGATTAGTCGGGAGCTGCCTCGTAATACAGGGCTTCGTGGCTATCGGCCCAAACAGGCCCATGAGTTCGCACTGTCTCGTCGAGCCGACAAGGTGACACCAAGAATTGAGCCTTCTCACTGGGCCGAAGTGGGTCGTTTGCTGAGTGCTTACTGGAGTCCAGAGCAAATATCATGGAGGCTGTATGAAGAACAGGATTACCGAATCAGCCATGAATGGATTTATCAGCACGTGTATCGGGACAAGAAAATGGGCGGGAAGCTGTCGGGTTATCTTCGCTGCCAGAAGCAGAGAAAGAAACGATATGGGGTCTATAGCCGCCGTGGTCAGATTCCGAACCAGACGATGATTGATGACCGCCCTGCCTGTGTAGAGTCGCGCTCCCGAATTGGCGATTGGGAAGGAGACACCATTGTTGGCAAAGGGCATTGCGGCGTATTGGTTTCCCTGGTGGATCGTAAGAGCCGGTACACGTTATTGGGTCATTCGAGTACGAAAGAGAAAGACCCGGTTGCCAACGAGGTAATCCGTTGTTTCAAGGGGAGCGCAGATAGCTGCCATACGATCACCTATGATAATGGTCGGGAGTTCAGCGACCACGAACGCATGGCGAAGGAACTCAGTGCGGATATCTATTTCGCTCATCCGTATTCTTCGTGGGAGCGAGGAACGAATGAGAATACGAATGGGTTAGTTCGACAGTTTTATCCCAAGACAATGTCACTGTTAAAAGTAAGCCGACAGTCGTTACAATCGACGATGGACAGATTAAATCATCGTCCGAGAAAATCGCTGAATTACAGAACACCTCATTAGGTGTTCTGTAATTCAAATACAACCTTGACGGTTGCACTTAAGAGTTGAACCTAAGAGATGAAGTACTACGCCAATCAATTGGGCTCACCCTTTCAGACGGCCATTCGATGAGAAAAAATTCATGACGGAAACATACCGGGGAAGATGCTTTTGTAAAGCGGTAAGCTTCGAAATCGATACCCCTAAAACATGTGTTAATTGCCATTGCGAAAGTTGTCGTCGACAGTGTTCTTCGCCGATGACTACGTACATAGGTGTGTTGGATAATGACTGGAGATGGACTGGAGAAATGCCTAAGGTCTACCATTCCTCCCCCGGCGTAGAAAGAACCTTCTGCGGGAACTGTGGGACGCCGATCTCCTTTCGATCAGAACGTATGTCAGGGGTTATGCATTTGTACGTTGCAGCAATGGAGGAACCAGAAAAATTTCTTCCACAACTCCATACTGCCTATGAGGAAAAGCTTTCCTGGTTGACTATCGAGGATGATCTGCCAAAGCGAAATGGACCAGAATACTTGTAGACTGTGTTGACATAACTTTCCAAAAAAGAATTCCGGGGACAGTATGTTTGTTGGGAATATTTATTAGGACGCATCATCCACGATTACCTCGGTGTCGGGACGTGGTTTGTGTCTGGGAAAGATATCGTTTCCGGGAGGTCACGACAGATTGTACCTACTCATCCAGTAGGAGTTGTCAGCGGAGAAGTGAGTTTTTGGTAAATTGGCTGCTCTAAAGGTCAAAAGCTTTTTTCCGACATTGATAGGATGAAAGTTGAAAGCGACTAAATACGTATATTGTCCCCGGACTTCTATCCCCGGATTTAGTCTAAACTTTTCCTGGTCAGAGATTCAAGGTGATCGATATATTTTCGCTTTTTTCGATAGCAATCACTTTCTTCATAATCGCTGTTTCGCCTGGACCAGCAACATTGTCGAACGCGGTTGTGGCAATGCATCAGGGTCGGAGGGTTGGTTTAGTCTATGGTGCGGGTTATTTGTTATCGTTTCTCAAAATTCCAGGGGGGCTCTATCTATTGACGGAATAGTGGCTGGATTATTCGTGTTGGCTGGGATAGGTCTAATACGTTCCGCTCAATAATGGTTTCATTCTGCCCCAGATTTCATAGTTCATCGAATTTGGCTGCCATAGTGGGATTATTCCGGGTTAGCTTCTTGATCGTTACATCCTGTGCCTTATTATTTGCAAGACGGAGGTTCCGATCCGTACCCAGCAAAGCGTCCTTCGTTTTCTGTAGATGGTCGATTGACTTATCAATTTCATCGATTGCAGTTTGGAATTTTCTCGAGGCAAGATCGTAGTTTTTCGCGAAAGCGCTTTTGAATTTATCGAGATCATTTTCGAAATTTGTTATGTCCACGTTCTGTTCCTTAACAAGCGCGAGTTCCGTCTTGTATTCAAGCGACTTCATTGCCGCGTTACGTAGCAACGTAATGATTGGGAGAAAGAACTGTGGTCGAACGATGTACATCTTCGGGTAGCGGTGAAATACATCGACGATTCCAGCGTTGTAGAGTTCGCTATCGGGTTCGAGCAGGGACACCAGTACTGCGTACTCACATCCCTTCTCTGTGCGATCTTTATCGAGTTCCTTTAGAAAGTCCTCATTCTTTTTTCTGGTTGCCGAGGTATCGCTTTCGTTTTTCATTTCAAACATAATCGAAACAATTTCAGTTCCAGCTTCGTCCTGATCGCGAAAAATGTAGTCGCCTTTGCTGCCGGTCTGCGCGTCATTATCTTTTTCGAAATAGGCCCTCGGAAACGCTGTTGCTCGAATGCGATTGAATTCTGTGTCGCAGTGCTGTTCGAGGGTTTCGCCAACCATTTTTGTTGAAAGCCGGGCCTTCATGTCCCGGAGGCGCTCAATTGCATTGTCGCGATCCTTGATCTGTGTCTCGTACTTATCCTTGAGTGATTGCTCGGCGAGTTGTTTTTCAAGCTCTGCGTGTTTAAGACCACTCTTCAATTCGTCACGCTCTTTTTCGATCGCATTCACGGCACCGGTGATTGCAACCTTCTGCTCGAGCTGGGTAGCATCGAGCCTGGCTCTTAAACTCTGAATTTCTATATCTTTTGTCGCAGCAGTCTCCTGTAGTTCTTTGGTAAGCCTCGCATCGGCAAGTTCGGAAGCGGCTTGTTTATCGCGTTTAGTCTGTTCAAGCTCCCTGGCCAGGGTGTCCCGCTGTTTTTCGACCTCGCTTAATGCTTCGGTCACGGCTAGTTTCATCGTAACTTCACCAGCACTTAATTTGGCTTTTAACGCTTGAATCTCCGTATCTTTGGCTGCTGCGGCCTTTTGCATATCGCTACCAGCTTCGCTTCTGGCGAGTTTTACCGCGTTTAGCTTGTCTTTCTCGGCCAGTTCAAGCCGCTCGTGTAACTGCTGTTCAAACTCGTTGTCGCGAACCTGTTTTACAATGTCTGCATACCCAGCTTCGTCGATCTTAAATGCTTTCCGACAGTGTGGGCAGATGATTTCGTGCATATCTATTTCCTTTTTTGACGTAAATTCGTAATTACGCGTCTAGCGATGCTCAGCGGCCTTCTGGGATTTGCAACGGGTTCCTAACAGAGAAACTATCGGGAAAGGGGCTGGGTATTAACGTATTCAATGGCTGCTTCATATTCTACAACCAGTGTCTAGCTTAGTCGAACCTCTGAGAAAGCCTATAGCTGGATTAGATTTGCAATGCTGAAGACTGTTAGCACGAAGAAGCGTTTTGGTAAAGGGAGAAACTGGACATTTGATTTACTACCTGGCTAAATATGATTATTCGTGGGCATGGTTTTAATCAAGTTGCGGAGTTATGGGTTTCTAATCTAACCATTACTCCACCGACACTCTACCGACTTCAATTGGTTCGCTATGTAGCAGTGGATTAAGCAATATGATATTTCGGAGTTACTATGCAGTGATGCTTCGAGTTTTGTTCCGAGGCTGTCGGGCTGGTGACGGAATTTTGTTGAATTCAAACCTCAAATATTTTCAAAAAATACTCCCAATTATGAGAATTAGTGATTGCGTTGATCTGGAGCGTTATCCGCTGGATGAGACAGATTCGCCTGTTTACAGGGAGTTGGTAAACAATTGTAGGGAACAGCTCGACGAATGCGGGTGCTGTCTGCTGCCGGAATTCATTCGGCCAGGCGCATTAGTGCAAGCCAGGCGGGAAGCCATTGATCTGGCCGAAGAGGGCTATCAAATGAATCATCATTTTAGCTATGATGATGTCAATGACGAAACATTGAATCGGAATCTGGAGGATCTTCCAGAAGACCATCCTCTGCGGTTCAGGTCATTAACGAAAATCAGATTTGTCGCTCGGGATTTGATTGCCCGTGATAACCCTATTCAACAGATTCATAACTGGTCGGGCATGCTCACCTTCCTGAAAGACACCATGGAATTGTCTGAGGTTTATATCAATGAATGTCCATTGTCGGCTTGCGTTTTTACAGTGGCGGAGGCGGGAGAATTGCAGGACTGGCATTTTGATGGCACTGACTATATCGTTACTGTGATGCTGGAAGATTCCCATGAGGGTGGTCGTTTTGAGTTCGCTACAGGTTTGCGTCACCCTGGCCAGGAGGATGACTTCGAGAATATTTCGAAGGTGATTGCGGGGCAGTCCCCCAATGTCAATCGGCCTGATATCAAGCCTGGCACCTTGACGCTGTTCAAGGGTAAATACAGTTTACACAGGGCCTCTGCAGTGGAGGGAGAGGGTAGAAGAGTGATGGCGGTGTTGTCCTACGAGACTACTGCTGGACGAACGGGAAGCAACGAGTATTTGAAATTATTCTACGGTCGGACTCCGACGTAAAAATACGCAGCCAATTTCATTTACACCGATAATAAATGTTAACAGCAAGTATCGCTCAGGTATTGTTGATGAGTTGAGTGTTAAGGGAAGTATGGGATACATTAGATGCCAACTGTTTCGACGTTATTGAGTTTAAAGTAACAAGGTTTTGATAAAAGATGACAGCAATTACGTTTACTCCCATTTCCGGTAGTTTCGGCAGAGAAGTTCATGGTATCGATATTGCATTGGGTCTCGATGATGAGCAGTTGTTCGAAATGACGAACATCTTTGTGAAGCATCAGTTTCTATTAATACGTAATCAAAACATCACCGAATCTGAATATGCCGCATTTGGTCGGAGGTGGTCTGGCAAGACCAGAATTGATAGCTTCACCGAAATGCATCTCCCGGGTTACGACGATATAAATATCATTGGTAATGTGGGGGAGCTTTTTCAGGATGAGGAATATCGAAATGGGGCTTCGTTCTGGCATACTGATTGTGCTGCTGAGCCCGACCCTGATGCTACTACCATGTTGTTTTGTATTCATGCCCCAAAGGCAGATGGCGAGACGGTATTAGCAGATATGCAGTCTGCTTACGATGATCTTGAGCCTAATCTAAAGCAGCAAATTCAACCCCTGGTTGCTCGCCATTGTTATGCGGGCGCAAAAACCATATTGGGTGGTCGGTATGATTGGGAACACACACTCACCCCGGTTACCGAGGAAACAGCCAGGCGTTTCCCTCCGCCGGTAGCTCGTCCACTGGTCAGAGACCATACTATCACTGGAAGGCCGGGGCTATATGCTCCCGCGGGTTCCATTTTTTCCATTGATGGTATGGATCAGGAGTATGGAGATCGTTTGATGGCGAAGCTCAAAGCCCATGTAACACAGCCGAAGTATTGTTATGCGCACCAGTACAAGCCAGGGGATATTCTGATGTGGGATAACACTTCAACCATGCATTTTGGCAAAGCGACCCAGGCGGCTACTAATGAACGGGATCAGCGATTGTTATATCGAATATCTCCATTGGGTTTGCCCGTTGGTCTTACTGCTAAATAGATTGCCAAATAATTATATTTCGAAACAGAGGCCGAAAATGATAGGCGTCCAAAAGAAAATTGGATACAAGTGGATTTCGTCAGGCTAGTTTCGTGTTGGGTCTGCATTCCCAGGTCGGGCTGTGGGAATAAAAAACTTCTGGTCCAGAGTTTGACTTTATGGATTAGGTTTTTTTGCCCACTGCCGTTGTGATATTGTTGCTACGTAGCACTAATACATTTCTTATAAACACGAGGTAACCATGACTACCGATCTATTTTATTTGACCTTAACGGCATTGCTATGTGCCGCATTGTGGATTCCCTATATTGTCGGCAATGTTTCCAGGTTCGGCTTGCTGAATGCCGGAGACTATCAAAATGCGGGACTTCCTAAAAAGGAAAACAGCCCGGCGTGGCTCGCCCGGGCCAATCGAGCCCATGTAAATCTGGTGGAGGGGTTTTCAGGTTTCGCCGCGTTGGTATTGGTCGCTCATGTCACCGGAGAAGCCGATTCAGTGACGGCCATGGCTAGTATGATCTATTTCTGGGTCCGGGTAAGCCATGCGGTGGTTTATATGATGGGTATTCCTTTTCTGCGTACCTTGTTATTCGCAGCAAGCTTTGTCTGCCAATTGACCATCGGCTATCAGATATTAACCTGATGCCCTATTGTCTATTATCCTATGCTTCCACAAAGAGGAATACGGGAAGGACCATGGCAGCAGACAGATCCAATCCATGGTGAAGCTATTCCGCTTTATTCTCGTTCCTCCAGAATTACCTTCTCAGATAACCATTCTGGATACTCCAGAAGGCGATAGTGTGGGCGGTTCGAAAAGCCCGGCAGTAATCTGTATTTATTCCCCGGTCTGCTGCTAGACATTCGGAATCTAGCTAATAAATATCCACATGTTGAAATAAACAGAATGGAGCTAAAAGATAAACCGGTTGTGGTTACGGGAGGCGCAAGGGGCATCGGAAAGGCATAAGCTGGTTTAATTTTCTGGTTTCGAATTCCGAAGCAGCAATTTCGAAGCAACGTCGGTAGGTAGTCCGTCCTGAAAAAAGGCGCGATGTCGTTAGCGATCATGCGTCATTTTCGACCTTCGGATCAGGACAACACCCAGACGACGATTAGCGGCGTCCCAAGGGGCTGACAACAGGCAATGGCGAGTAATGTTTGCTCTCCGCCGTTGGGTTTTTCAAACAAAAAGAAAGCGATCATCCACTTTCTCAAATTCCACGCGCAACCCGCCATCAGCAGATTGATACGGTCTCCTTCGGCTCCCTTCAGCCAGCTCCTCAATAAACGATGATCATGCTTCAAATGACCGATGATCGGTTCTATCGCACTTCGTTTGCGACACAGTATCCGTTTCTTCTGGCGTTGATAAGCATTGTCCCGTTTCAGCGGAGGACCCGGTAACAGCACCTCACAATCCACTTTATTCTTCGCTCCCCGATATCCCCGGTCAACCACCGCCAGCCTGATCGATGTCTCACGGTGGGTATGGGCTTCTGTCAGTGCTGCTTTCAGGGTCTTCGAATCATGATCATGTTCGTCATGACTCACCACCCCCACAATCACCTGTGACTCCTTCGTCGCCACCACTGACGCCTTGCGACCATACTCATACGCCTTGTGATCCTTCCCCTTGCCCACGCAGTACACAGCAGGATCATGCAGGGAGTAAACCTTGTTCCTGTCTTTGGGCTGTTGAGACAAAACACGTTCGTATAACGCAAAGTTCGCTTCCTGCGCCGTCAGAACATCGATCGGTAACTTCCGTTGGCATTCCCTGAGCAACACACCCGCAATGGTTCGTAATCGTTTCAACGCCTTGTTCGCCTTACGACGTCGTTTCACGTGACGGAAATGACGACATGCCAAACGAAGTGACCGCACTTCCTTTACGTACGTTCGTCGTTGTTGTATCCCGTGTAACTTCGACAGCTTGTTCAGGCGATTGATGATCCTTATCGCCAACTTGCTGTCTGTCGGGTACGTGATCGCCTTCTCCTGTACCGTGGTATCTACCAGTACTGTCCGCTCCTCTGCCAGCTTCCCATGCAGTTTTACCGACAGCGAAAAGATCTCCCTGACTCCCTCCGACCCAATCCGGTTGCGGAACTTCACCAGTTCCGTCGCATGGCACGGTACCTGCGTCTGGAAACTCACCTCACCACAGAACACCTGAAAGTACGGGTTCATCTTCCATTGATCCACCACCGATTCATCACTTAAGCTGTACAGCTGTTTGATCATCAGCAATCCGCTCATCAACCGGATCGGTTTCGCGGCCCGCCCCTTCGCGCTGTAGTACTGGCTCAGGGAGGCTTCAAGCGATGACCAGTCAAGGGTATTGCCAAGGGCAATCAGGGGATGGGACGTATCCAGCTGATCAACGATGTTGAAGAAACTGAGTTGATCGTCATTCACCGGGCTGTCAGGTAGCATATATACCTCGTGTTCGACCAGAAACTGAACGCCAGTTTAACAATTCCGGTCGATTCAAACCAGGACTATATCCAGTTTATACTGTATATGTAGCCTTTTCGGGTTCTTCAGGGACGACTAAGTAGTAAACCGTTTTTTCTGAGTATTGCTTTTACATGGCGGAGCGTTCGTTTAATATCCTGTGTTGCATGTAACACATTGGTCGCGATCACAAAATCATATCCACCGGGATCAATTCCCTGACCGTCAAGCGGCTTCTCAATATCCAGCAGATGGGTTGTGAAATAGGGATATTTCGAGAACAACTCTTCTCCATGAAACAAAAACGCCTTGGAGATATCGGTGTAACAGTATTCTTCGATCACACCTTGATGGGCATGAAGCATAGGTAGAATGCTTTTTGTTGTTCCACCCGTACCGGCCCCGATTTCCAAAATTCGAATGCGAGTCTTCGGCTGGTTCAATAGCTGCGCTGAGATTCCCTGAACCAGCGTATTTCCCAACCCTTCATTAAACAGATCAGAAACCCGATTGCCACTGTAGACCCCTTCAACCATGGCCATGGATGAATCTGGAAACATGATGTCGGTAGCTCGAACTTCCCCTGTAAGAATCTCAGGAAGTTGGCGCAGACAGGCCTCAACCAGTCTGATTCCCGAAAGGATATCCCCACCTGAAAGCCAGTCCGCTCTTTGATCTTCCCATTGCTTCCACAATTCAGCCAATGAGCAATCTTTTTGTATATCCTCCTGGTGTGCATTCAACAAATCCACACTCGAAGTCAACCACCGCTCATAGAACCCTGAACACTCCTTATGATGCCCATCCTTAGCGATGACTTTCCCATCGGTTAGCCTGATTACCCCCATTGAAAGGAGGTTTCGATAGAGCATTGAAAGCAGCAATTTTGCAAGGTCGTCAAACTGAAAAACCGCTGACCGATGCAGATTGCGAATGGTTTCTTCGCCCATGGAATTCTTATCAATAGCTTCGCTAATGGAAGGCAAGAGGCCTGGATGATGGTGGTCATACTGAAGCATTTTTTCAGCTGAAGAAAACAGGGATAGTGACTCAGGACGTCGGGTTTTGATCAGGGCTACCTGTGAATTAGACCCACTTAGCTGCTGCTCAAGGGCTCTCATTCCCTCCAGCTCTTCAATGAGCACCGTGCCGCTTTGCTCGACCCTGATTTTCGATGCCTGGGAAATTGAATTACCCGTTCCCACACCCCAGTGTCCCCAGTTAATGGTTTTAAGCACTTTTCCAGTTCTTCGAACTAACTGATTCACCATTGCATCCTGGATGTTACAGCCAGCAACATATCCACTCATACCACCGTTTTTCTCGAATGCTGTTATCGATGAAAAAAACAACATAAAGTCCAGGTCGTCAGCACCAAAGGTCTGCCACAGGTTAATACTAGCGTCGAGCTTGACAGACAGAATCCGTCGAAAACGACTCTCATCCATTTCCTCGATGCTGTGATCGAACTCTCCTACTGCCGAGTGCACCATACCGTCGATGGTTTTATAGTGTTCTTTAATGGCAGTATGTGCGTCTGATAACGACTCTGGGTCCGTTGCATCTGCCTGGAGATAAATCGGTCGGATTGCTCCAATGCGGGTGAACAGATCAAGTTTTTTCGAAATTTCCTCGTCCAGTGGGCGACGCCCAACCCATACTACCCGGGCATTGAATTGGGTACATACATATCGGCTCCAGAGTTCTCCCAACCCACCTGCGCCACCAATCACCACGTAGACCCCCTGATGCCGATAGGGAGATTCATAGGCCGATTCGTAGGTCGATTCATAACCAAAAACGTTCCTGGTCTGCTGGTACTCCATATTTTTTATCAACGACTGTTTGAACCACTGACCATCGCGGTAGGCCAACGCCTCTCCCTGTCGATCGAATGGCAACTCAAATATTTGGTCAATCGGCCATTGACTTAAAGAGTTTTCCTTCCCATTTCCCCGATATCCTGGATGAGAATTCATTACGGGATCAGGCGTGTTCTTTGAGGCGTCCAGATCCAACAATCTGATTTTCCAATTTCCATACTCCTTGGCTAACACTCCAACAAACCCATGCAAACTCGCATGATCTACATAGCTATACTCCTGATAGTTAACCTGGCAACTCCCTCGAGTGACGAACGTGAGTTTCAGCGCTCTATCGCCATAACCCAATCTCGCTAACGCTTTTACCAATCGGAAAACCTGGATCACCCCTTGATACTGATTTTCAATAATTTGCTGACCCACTTCCCCTGATGCAGGTTCTGATGCAATCCAGACAATGTGTTCCAGGTCACCGAATTGTGCGAACTGTTTCTCCATGGCATCCATGTCATCCGAGGCATGAAACAAATCCATGGTTTTTATAAGGGGATGGCGTTGTCTGATTGGCTCCAATTCTTCTTCAGATCCACCCATTATCAACACATTCTGGCTTTCAAACCCCAGATCCTGACAATCCAAAGTGACCCGATTCCAAACAGCGCAAAGCGGCATAACTGGAACTTTCGAGGTCTCCTTTTTCTTCCTTGTGTCCTTTTCGGTATTGGTATTGGTATCGTTGGCCAGCGAACTAATTGCTGTGGGCTCAGCTATTATTTTCTGGAGCCAATATCGATTTCTTGCGAAGGGATAATCAGGGATGGGGATTCGCCTGGCTCCGTTGTAACCAGATGGACCAGAAACTAAAGAGGTTATATCACTTTGTATCTTACGCCAGTCTATAGGGGCTCCCTGAACCCAGTCCCTGCCAACTTTCACCCAAAAATCAGCTTGAGTTGAAAATGTTGAGATAATGTCATTTCTGGTATTGGCTGAGGCAGCTAGTGGAGAAACCTCGCCCACGTAAATATCCATCCCAGTGTCCTCAGGGCTGCCCCCTTCGTGACAATATCGAGACAACCGCTCGATCAGTTCGGAATGGTTCCCAACGATTGTTGCGAGTCGATATGCCATCTCCTCCCTTGCGGTTTGTAAGGTATAAACCAGATCTGGCAATGAGCAGGATTTCCCTTCGGGCGATTGCAACCAACCAAGATACCGTCTGGCATATTCATCTAACTGCGTCTTGTTTTGCGCAGACAGTACGAATAGGCAGCCATTACCAGGCGTGATTTCCAATTCGCGTTCTTCGTCCAGTGGGTATTCCTCTATTACCACATGGGCGTTCGCCCCTCCAGAACCAAAACTACTTACTCCAGCGGTGCGTAATCCTCCTCGATTGGACTCCTTCCAGGGTTGACAACTATCGATAATAAATAAAGGCGAATCATCCAGATCGATACGCGGATTTAATTTTTTATAACCCGCACAAGGAATGAGGGTTTGATGTTGCATGCAAAGCAGAACTTTCAGCATTCCCGCAACACCGGCCGCAGCTTCCAGATGGCCAATATTGGTTTTTACTGAACTCAAACCACAGGGCTTCTCCTGCTTTTTCCATGGCTTTTTCCCGGATTGATTATAATAATGAGAAAAAGCCTGTTGGATACCCTTAACCTCTATGGGGTCTCCCAATGCCGTACCGGTCCCATGGGCCTCAATATAATCTAGCGTGTCCGGTGACACACCAGCCGATTTCCACGCCGCTTCCAACAATGCCGACTGTTGCTCCTGGTTGGGAACAGTTAGTCCACTAGCCTGTCCACCGTGATTGGTGGAAGAGCCTTTTATAACTCCATATATTCGATCTCCATCTATTTGAGCCCTGGGCAAACGTTTCAACATAAACATAGCTACCCCTTCACTTCGAACGTAGCCGTTTGCACTCTCATCAAAGGTTTTACAATGCCCATCTGGAGCAAGCATGCCGGCCTTAAAGTAGGACATGCTGGTTGCAGGGTGGCACATAATGTTTATTCCACCAACCAGAGCCTGTTCACAATCTCCACTATTTATCGCCTTACGGGCCTCATGAACTGCGACCAATGAGCTCGAACATGCTGTGTCAATTAGCAGACTGGGGCCATGAAAATCGAAAAAATAGGAAAGTCGATTCGCCAAAACCGACATTGCACTCCCCGTACCATGATGGGCTTCAACGGAAGTTTGATGCTGCTCCTGGAGACGGCTGTAGTCTGAACCACTTGCCCCAATAAACACGCCAGTATTTGAACCAGCCAGCAAAGATGCTGGATAACCTGCGTCTTCCAGAGTATGCCAACAGGTTTCCAGCAGGATTCTTTGCTGAGGATCCATTCCTTCCGCTTCTAATGGAGAAATATGGAAAAAGGGTGCATCGAATACGCTGACATCCTCCAGAAACCCACCCCGATCTATGCCGGGATGCTTTGTATCTGGATCAATGTCCTCGGGCCAGGACCAACGATCATCTGGCATTTGAGTGATCACCGATTCACCTTGGCTCAAGATTCTCCAAAGAGATTCCCGGGAATGGATGCCCCCTGGCAATCTAAAAGAAAGACCCACAATGGCGATATCCTCTTCCCTGGACACTCCAGCTTCGCTCGTGGAACCCCTACCCTTCTCGCTGGCTGTTTTATCAGTAGCACCGTCCTGTTTCAGACGAGTATCTGCTCGCTCTGCTTTTTCACTGGATCTATCGCCATATTTTTCATTGAAATGGTCAACTATTCTGTCAGCTGTGTTGTACTGGAAGAAGAATGTGGCATCGAGTTCCACTTTGAATTCTGACTCAACAGCCTCGGTGAACTGGACAATATCTGCGGAATCCAGCCCCATTTCCATTAAGGGCCTTTGGCGAGAGAATGCAGCGAGGCGTTCGTCACCCAAACATTGTTTTATGCTCGACTGGATGAATGAATCTATTTCCTTTCTGGAACGGAGTTGACTGACCGGAGCATTCTCTTTGGCAACCGCCACCTCGTTCTTACCTGAAGTGCCGCTAGTGGTATGTCTCACTCGATAGTGTATATCGTAGTGAACCAATACCCCGTTGCCTTCATTCTTTTTGTCTTCAGGGCGATAGTTTTCTACCAATCCCTTAATTTCTGCGCCATGGGTTTGATGGAAACGCAATATGGGATCGACCAGTCTACCGTCTTCGTTGGAAGCCCTAATATACTCGGCGATGGGAAGATGTGTATTTTTGTGGTAGTCCCTGCAAAGGGTCACAGCAGCCACAGAATCAACACCGTTCATCATGCTACAGCGCTGCAGCATAAACTCAAGCAACTCGTCTCCGAGATTTCGATACTGCAAGGAAGGCAAAACGTTGACGGCTAATAGCTGTACCGTTTTACCTTCAGGGCTATGGCACAACCCAATATTTCGAAAATTTCGACCATACACCAAATCAGCTCGATCTATTCTTTGGGAATAAATGACACCGACAACCTGATCATTCATTTGCAGGACATATTGCCCATTCGGATAATCACGAATTCTGGCTGTCAATTCAGATTCATTACTTTGCAACGACTCTGGCCAGCACTGCTTTTCCAAATCCATAAGCGCTGTAAGATCCGACATTCGTCCTTTTCTAATCTGATAATCTCTAAGAAAGAAATGACTGACACTCTCAAGACAGACCAACCCTGTTTTCGGATAGCGTGAGCTTTGTTGCTGACAAAACAATCCATTGTTCCCAGCAAGTTCCAGCATAACGTCGCCACTAAGTAACCGGGTACGATGCTGTTTTCCAACGCGACCTGAATCGATCTTCGATTTTCCGACAGGCCCATCATCCTCTCCTACCTTCCCATCATGCCCGGTTAATAGAATGACTCCATGATCAGGAAAATTGAGACAGAATTGCGCGAAAAACTTCTTCACGACAGATTCCATATTATTGTTATCCGCCGCGGCCAGCCATTGCCCATCTGTCACAATATTAATAACCAGATTATTAGCGCCAATCTGTCCACTTTCCTGAATTGATATTCCCTCTAACCAGGAATTTCCGGTCAACGAAAAACAGGAGACATCAAACCCAGATCCGCTTATTTCTGATAGATCGTATTCGATTGATGTCGTGTCTCGCCCTAACCAGAGGGTGAGCGGAAATTCCGCTAAATGCTGTCCTCTATGGGTCTCACTCCTAATAGCTTTTGATATCCACTTAACCAGGTCAATATTTTTTGCTTCCGATAAACCTGAAATCAGTATCAGATTCTTCGGTTGGGCTGTCAGAATGGGCTTGTCGAAAACCCCAAAAAGCCCAACTAATGGGCTGTTATCTGCGTGCGTAGACAGAGGGTCCTTATTTGTATCATCGATAAGTCCAAAGTGTTCAAAAACGTATTTCATCTAAAAAATGGCTGATAACGAGTAGGAATACAAGAAGTACAAGCAGGAACTATTCGGAGGTGAATAGCTGGAAGCGCTTTTGCAAAAGAGAAGCGGTATCATACATTATCTTTTCGGCAATCTGGTCGACATGTCTATTTTCCCAGTTCCCCAACTCTGTGCCTGCGACCCATTGGTTAAAAGCTCCCATCGCGGGACCTGAATGCACCTGAAAACTTACCTTTCGAGTTTCATCACCTTTTAGAGCCAAACGCATGGTATGTATAAAATACCAGCGAAATACCAACGCCATTTTTGCCCTTGGGTTTTTTTCGGCCTTTTCTATTTCGTCAGGAAATGACTGAAGATAATATTTTCTGGTTTCATCATATACTTCATTGAAACTACGGCCGAAGAATTTATCCTGAATCTGACGTTGTGTTTTCAAATCAAGGGAATGTAGTCCTTCATGATGTTTCCATAAATCATAAAGCCGGTTCGCCCTGGCTGGGAAAAACACCTTTTTCTTCATCACCTGAATTTTCGCACCGAGCTCGAACATGTCCCCCGCCGGGGCATACTCCGTATCCTGGACATCGATTTCGCTCAGCATCTCCTTCACAACATCGCTTGTTCCAGCTTCCACGCTGCATTGATTGATGGAACCCGTCGTTATGAAGTCGGCACCCAACATGAAAGTACTCGCCGCTGACTCCGGTGTACCAATCCCACCACCCGCTCCAACTCTGGTTTTAAGTCGAGGTGAAAGATCTGTTTGTAACTGGTCACGCAAGCTAATTATAGATGGCAATAGGATCGAAGACACTCCCATGTCGGTATGCCCGGCTGAATCCGATTCCACACAAATATCCGAAGCTATCGGGATATACCTGGACTGGGCAGCCTCTTCTTCACTGATATGATTTCCATCAAGCAAGGCCTGCACTATCTCCTCTGGCGCCGGGTTTAAAAACTGACGCGCGACCTCCGGTCGCGACACTTTCGCCAGAATCCGATTCTTAGCCACGACTGTTGGAGAGTTATCCGAGACTAAACCCGATAGTCGAAATTTCACTAACGCAGGAGTAATTTGCATATAGGCTGACGCCTCTATATTTCTAACTCCGTATTCCAAAAACAAATCAATATTTTTCATCTCCATCTCAGGTTGAGCCAGATCACACAATAAATTCATGCCAAATGTCTGATTTCTACCCAACGAGTTTTGGATATTTATAATAGATTGCTCTATCACATCGTGCTTTTGACCTCCGGTACCATAAAAAGCTAAAAAACCCGCCTTGCTCATCGCAATAACCAGTTCACAAGACGCTATACCCTTAACCATGGCGCCACTGACATAGGCATATCGCAGTTGGTAATCCTGCCTAAAAAGAGACGAACCAAGGCTTTCTGCACTAATTTTCACTTTTTTTCTATACGACTAATCGATTGTTATTGGACACGACCGGCATGGCCTCTATCACCAGATAGATATCATTATAAGTAAAGAAATCACTAAACGGGTAGAAACTGAAACAAGGAGGTGAAAGCTCCGATTGCATCTACCAAACCCAATTAGTTATTGCTAAGCTTATTGAATAGATCATCCACAGCAGAATCCTTATAAAGATAAAGCCATCCGATAATCTACAAGCCCAGTATTAATTCGGGCAGTAATCCGTTCATTAATCCGTATTGAGGCCCCGTACAGAATCCCTGGGAAAGACACTATGATAGTAGGATACCCATATTTCGAGACTCCAGCAAAGCTGACACTAAAAACAACCGGCATAACTACTTTTGGATCACCCATCTCAACCCAGAGGGGACTCACTTCCATCCCGGATCAAAAATGAATGCACAGCGAGAACTGAATTAATTCACAACGCCAATCATATTTAGCATCCAAAGACTATGAAATCGTATCTATTTCCCGGCCAGGGCTCACAATCCAAAGGAATGGGAGGAAACCTTTTTGATGAATTCCCAGATGTCGTTTCTATGGCAGATGAGGTTCTGGGATATTCCATCACGAATCTTTGCCTTGAGGACCCAGAAGATCAACTGGGACAAACACAATTCACACAACCCGCTCTTTACGTCGTTGGGGCGCTTCACTTCCTCAAAAAGCAACGTGATCAGGAACCAGCGCCCGACTTTGCCGCGGGACATAGTCTTGGGGAATATAATGCACTTTATAGCGCGGGAGCGATGAGCTTTGAAAACGGCCTCAAAATTGTAAAACGGAGAGGGGAACTTATGAGTACTGCGCCTAAGGGCGCAATGGCAGCAGTTCTCCGATCATCTGAAAACCAAATCCAGGATATTCTAGGAGAAAATGACCTCGGGGCAATTGATATCGCGAACTACAATACTCCGTCACAGACAGTCTTGTCCGGTCTGGAGCCTGACATTCTCAGAGCAATAGAAATCTTTGGTGAAGCCAACGTCATGATTATTCGACTTAAAACCGGCGGTGCTTTCCATTCACGATATATGGCTCCTTCCAGGCGCATGTTCACGGAATATTTAAAAGAGTTCGAATTTTCTGCTCTTCAATTCCCCGTAATTTCCAATGTCCACGCCCTACCTTACGAACAGGACAAGATCCCAGAGACTCTTTCAGAACAGTTAACCGGCTCAGTACTATGGTCAAAATCCATTTCTTATTTGCTTTCAAAAGGCGAAGTAGAATTTGAAGAACTTGGCAGCGGCACCGTACTCACTGGAATGCTAAAAGATATTCGTAAACACGTTTCTTCAACATTGGATACATCCAGGACTACAGACGATACATCTAAGACTATCGAAGAGAAAGTTCAGATAAATTCTGTCGAAAATCGCACACCCGGCGAGATCGTTGATTCATGGAATCATACATACCCCAAGGGAACCACAGTTTCTGTGGTAGACTACGATAAAACGTTCAAAACCCGAACAGAAGCCATGGTTCTTTTTGGTCATAGAGTAGCGATTTATCTTGAGGGCTTTAATGGCTACTTTGCGCTATCAGACGTAAGCCCAGTGAAACGGGATCAATGAAGATCAATGAAATGGTAACGATAAAATGGTCAATTATCATTCCACTGCTTTAAATACGCTACCTGGTGGTATTGATGGTAACAGTGTTGTCCTGTCTAAACCTATCGCTCACTTAAGTTCCAAAGACAAGACCCCAAAGACAAGACCCCAAAAGCGGATATCAACACATTGCGCTTAATGTCCATCATACACCAATAAGAGATCTTTTTTTCTAATTGATCGAACAAAAGTACAAAGAGAACAAAGTTCAGATGCTTGAAAATTTGCAGCTAATCATGCATAGTGTTATTTAGATTATTATCTGACATCCGTGGATTCCGGGGTGTCAAATCAAACGGTCAACAATCATGTCCATAGAAAATGCTGAAAACGTTGCTGAAGATACTGTTCAGCATAAAACAAAAGCGACTCGGGCGAGGAAAAAAACAGCTTCAAAGGCCACTTCAGCCAAGACCGAAAGGGTGAGCCGCAAAGCAGGATCCGCTCCCAAAAAAAAGAAAGTGGGCAATCAGAAAACCAAATCTGCCCAACCAGATTCTAATTCAACCCGAGTGGCAGCAGAGAATGCAGCCACTCCCTCCACGGAGATAATTATGAACCAACCTGAAAGCGAAAACACTGAAGCTCAAGAAGCGAAAACAAATGCCTCAAGTACTGCAGAATCAACGGAATCTGGTACAGATGTAACACATAGCCGCCGGGAAGAGGCTGACCGAATCGTTAGCAAATATACCGGATGGGGAGCAGGATCAGGTGCTGTACCAATTCCAGTACTGGATGTTGCCACCATCGCCGGTGTACAGATCAAGCTAATCCGGGATTTGATGGAACTTTACGGAACAGAGTTCTCTGAAACCAAAGCCCGGTCCATTGTTACTGTGTTAATTGGTAGTATTTCTCCACCCATGCTGGCTGGATTTACAGTTCTGACGCTAATTAAGTTTCTTCCTGGATTAGGGCAGTTAGCTGGATCTATTGCACAACCCATTTTTGCATCAGCAGTTACCTATGCTGTTGGACGTACCATGGTTGGGCATCTCGAAGAAGGAGGTACTATCTCTGACTTTGAGACCAGGGAAAATAAAAGTCGATTCCGTAGCTCCTTTAAAGAAGGGGTAACCAAATTCAAAGGTGTTTTTAAGCGAAAAGCCAAGGACGTCTCTGAAACCGCGGAAGGCAATAACGCTCAGGAATCCGCCGAACCCGCGACAGCCTAACCGACCTGGTTCTTTTGTAAAGGAAGCGGAGGCGCTTCCTGCTATTCCAGCCCAGCTACTTTTGTGGCAACGCCCACACGGAGTGGACTATAGGCTCTATCTTTTCTAATTTATCCAAACAGTAGGACCTATCATGTGGCTTCTGTTTATCGTTGCGTACATTATTCTTTGCGTTTTATGCGGCTTGGTCGGCAAGAATACCCGATTCGGATTTATCGGCTGGTTTTTGATATCTCTTATAGCAACACCAGTGATTGGCTGCTTACTCGCCTCTATCGCCTACTTTCGAAAAAGAAAAAGGGCTAATAAGGCGCGGCAAAAAGCACTCAACAAGCATAAACAAGCGTAGAATTACCACTCTTACTCTGATCACAGGCCAACTCACCTCCCCAGAGAGATTTAGGCCGTCACTTTGTATTTATTCACTTTGTATTTATTAAGACCGGTATCAAAGAACTGGCTTTAACCAAATCACGTTAAGATCCGCACGTTAAGACCCATGGATGTAAAAAATCGATGAATCTAATTCAGTTCTATCTCTCACATGCTCCCTCATCCAAATTCAAGATAGTCTTAATTTCTCTTATATCAGGAGTAAGTAACGTATTTCTTTTGTCTCTGGCGAATAATGCTGCTGAACACGCATCACAAAATCACTTTCAACTATTAACTGCAACTCTGTACCTACTGACGGTCCTAATCTACTTTCTAAGTCAGCAATTTCTATGGACCACCGTGAATCAACTCGCCCAGGATATTCAGTACAAAATTCGTAAGAATGTTTTTACCAAACTCGCCAGACATGACTTCGAAAGCCTGGAACAGCTCGGAAAAGGGTACATTTACAATACATTAACCCAACATGGGACCACGATTACGGTTTCTACAATCCCAGTCTTTCATGCTATTCAGGGGTTTATTCTGGTTTTTTTCATTCTTGGGTATCTGGCTTACCTGTCAGTACTCGCGTTCACCATTACACTTGTGTTCATTGGTCTCGTTGTTTTATTCGCACTCTTGCGTAGTGATGTCGCAAACTCACGACTAGATAACGCTATCATAAAGGAGCAGGAATTTTTTCATTCCCTGGAAGATATTCTTGAGGGTTTCAAAGAGATCAAGCTTAACTCCAATAAGCAAGGAGATCTTCTTAGAATGGCAGACAACGTGGCTAAAGGTGCCAGGGAGCTACGGGTTCAGGCAAACATGGAGCTCACCACGTTAGCCGTTATCTCCCAAACGGCACTCTACCTCCTGCTAGCAATCCTGGTTTTTTTTCTACCCCAACTCAGTCTCGGCACCGGTTACCAGGACACTATTATTAAAGTGGTCACCGCGGGTTTGCTGCTCTTCCCACCGGTCACGAGTATCATTATGTTAATGCCTACTTTTAGTAACACACAGATTTCCATTAACCATCTTTTAGCACTAGAAACATCTCTCGACGAACACGCCAGCGATAACATAAGCGAGCATCTGGATATCGAAGAGTTCATTCCCTTTGACGGACTATCTCTCACCGGTATCCGCCATTCCTATCGCAAGAATTCTCCCGCCAACACCGCTGGGACAGGGGGCAATGGGAACGGGTTCTCTATTGGCCCTATCAACGTTGATATTCGACCCAACAGGATTATCTTTATCACCGGTGGAAATGGTTCTGGAAAATCAACCCTGATGAAAGTGCTCTCAGGTCTTTATCAACCAACACAAGGAGAAATAACCATTAATGGCAATACAGTGGATTCCGACAATATTATTGCCTATAGAAATATCTTTGCCGGAGTATTTTCAGACTTCAGACTATTCTCCCATAACTACGGGCTCTCCCATATAGACAACGATAAGATGAAAGTTCTTTTGGACAAAATGGGCTTGAAAGGGAAAACCTCCCTGGTTGACGGACAATTTAGTACAACCAGTCTCTCGACTGGGCAAATGAAGAGACTGGCCCTGGTGATCTCTATTCTGGAAGAGCGGCCAGTTATGATTTTTGACGAATGGGCAGCGGATCAGGACCCAACCTTCAGGAAAACCTTTTATCATGATATTATCCCCGAGCTAAAAACCCAAGGCAAAACGGTCATTGCGATCACCCATGATGAGAAATATTTCGACTGTGCTGACCAACATTTTCATATGTCCGACGGACTGCTTGAGGAGGTTATCAAGCAATGAATGACACGACCCAACATCAGGAAGAGACCCCATTCCAGAAAACCAGTCGATGGTTGTCAAATCGACTGGTTGAGTTATCCATTGTCATTCTATTGTGCCTTACGCTCGTCCTTATATCACTGCCCCATATACTGATAAGCATCGATTCTGGTGAAGAAGGCGTATTGTGGAGCCGTTTTTTCGGTGGTACCCAACTTGATGAAACTTACGGAGAGGGGATAGCCATCATCTTTCCATGGGACAAGATGACAATCTATAACATGCGACTCCAAAAAGAGGTCATCACCTATCAGGTTCTAAGCGAGAATGGGCTTAATGTTGAAGTAGAAATTTCTATCCGTTTCAGCCCTTACTCTGAACATTTAGCCATACTGCACCAGACCGTTGGACCTGATTACATAGATATTGTCATGATTCCGGATCTTGGGGGACACGTCCGATCCATAATTGCGCAATATGAACCACAGTCTTTATATTCCATCGATCGAACAAAAATTCAAAATGAAATTCTGGAGAGCATCCGATCTGTCTCATCTGTTTCTCATTCCAGCTCTCTTCAGCATTCCACGGAATTCATTTATATTGACGACCTACTGATTAAAAATGTAGCCCTGCCGGAGGCGGTATCCCAGGCGATTGAATCAAAGGAGAGGGCCAAACAGGAAGCCATGGCCTATGAGCATAAAATCGAGGCCGCTGAACAGGAGAAAACACGGAAACGGATTGAAGCAGAAGGGATTAGGGATTTCCAACAAGCCATCGCCACCGGCATGACCGATAAATATCTAAAGTGGAAAGGGATAAACGCAACACTGGAACTCGCAACGTCCAATAACGCTAAAGTTGTGATCATTGGCTCCGGGGAAGAGGGACTGCCCATTATCCTTGGCGGTGACTATACCAGCTCAAAGTCTGATGCTGATGAGTTGACTACGCTTACTCAAGACAACCGTTCTGCCGAAGAAGCATTGGGGGTTCAGTCAGAATCCTATTCTACAGGTGGAGAAAAACTCAACGGCAGCGACGTAGCGAATTAGTCGCCAAAACCAGGAGCCAATACTTAAAACAGTCATGCTGTCATGACCCAGTCTTTTGTGATCCAGTCTTTCATGGTCCAATAAGAACGTTTGAAAAGGATTCTGAAAACATCCTGCACCCTTTGAAAAAATCACATTGAGCTCATCCACCTAATAGCTTCTTTTATCCTCTCTTCCGGCTCTCCAAACGGACTCATCAAGGGAATCACTTCACTTCCTGTAGTGGATAGGTTGTATTTTACAAATGTGCTCATCGTGCCAGAAGGACTAAGATCGATGTATATTGCTTTGGGATGACTTGAGTGGAATTTTTCGAAACAACCCTGAAAATCGATTGGCTTTCGGATGATGTTCCAAAAATGCATTTTGGAGTAATGATTAACCGTTTTTTCGATCCCCTGACAGCAGGAAATAATGGGGATTGCTGGTGCACCATAATTATCATCATCAAATTGTGATAAAAAAGGTAACCTGGCGTCATCCATCAACGAAGAATGAAAACCCAACGAAACGGGGAGTTGCTGATATAGAATATCCATCTCTTTGAGTTTCTTCGAAATCTTGCCCAGATTATCATCTGTTCCGCTAATCACGTAACTGCCATCAAAATTCCGCCCAGCCAGTTCACTGTTTTCCTGAATAAAGGGATAATCAAAAGACGCTATTTCATCAATAATCACCATCATCCCTCCAGCAGGGCAGTGCGTCTCGAGCAAACTGGCCTGATCAATCAAATCAATTATCATCTGCTCCGGCGAGCATGCATCCGCATAAGCTGCCGCGACGAATTCCCCCAAACTGCTGCCTAGTAGAAAATCTGGATCGGGGAAGCCAAGTTCATTAAGTGTCTTTGCCAAGGCAAACTGAAACATGAATAGCGCCGGGTGCGTATCGATTGTCTTGTCAAAAATGTCCGACTTAGTGGAACCTGGATCGAAAACTACATCGATAACAGAATATCCTCTTTTTCGAGCAATGATCATATCCAAATGATCCATCCAATATCTAAAATTCGGATTTTCAAAATAGAACGTCTTACACATATGGAAATACTGCGCACCCTGACCGGAAAACATCCAGACCATGGGAATATCTGGATTGTCCTTTTCGTAATTTCTAGAATCCTGCATGGACATATAGTTCAGTCGTCTTTGTAATGCAAAAAATAGACCTCATGTTCTATGAGGACTTACATCCATTCTTTTTCTCAAGTTGGGCTATTCCCAACATAAGGCTAAACACTTTCCCATGGAAGCTGCCCGGTCTCCACATAAGCTCGAATCCTTTGTCTATTGTATGGATCGTCAAACATTTCCTCATTGGCTTCCAATGCAACCGGCTTAAGTGCCGCAAGTCGACCTTGATAGTTCTCGACATAGGCTTTGTAACGCTTTATCCCATTTACCGGGAGGAGCCTCAGCCTGGACAAGTGTAGTAATAATAGACGGTCGCTATTAGCATCGCAGCGATCCACTAACCCCCATTTTTCTCCATCCCGGCTACTGATTGGTTTTGTCGTTAGAGTTAGGTAATGTGCACGCTGGAACCCAATTCGTTTTACAAGAAACGGGAAGACACAAGCTGGAAACAAACCGAAAAGTAATTCCGACAGCCCAAAAGAAGCGGTTTCATCCGCCAGGACTAGATCACAGGCACAAACAAAACCCAACCCTCCTGCATTTGCTTTGCCTTTCACATGGGCGACAGAGATAAATGGTCCGCCCGATAACTGCTGCCAGACTCCATATAAAGTGTCCATCTGCATTCGGGCTTCCTTGCCATCTCCATCGTTCACTTCATGAAAATCTGCTCCTGAACAAAAAACCGTGGATGAACCTTCTAGAACCACGACGGTTGCAGGTTCCCCATTGGTTGCTTCCGGCCCGGTGTGAATGGCTAATACCTGCCGCACTTCGTCGATAAGTCTATCGTTTATCGAGTTTTCCTTTTCGGGCCGATTAAACCGGATAAAACAAATCGCCCCATCCCTTTTTACATCAATACAATGGAAAGTCATGACACCCAGCTGTATTCCCGATGGTATTCATTGATTGCATTTAGCAAAAGCCTGGGAGTTCCTTTCCACGTTTCACTAACACCTGGAATCAGATCGTGATCCAATTCCACGTTTCGAGTACCAAATCGAACCTCATGATTACCCTTGAAGAGCTCTTCATATTCCTCGACTGATAACTGATAACGTCTATCTAGTCCCTTTTCAATTTGTAAACTACTTTGAGCATTCTGACTGTCCCTGGTAACCACACCACTATAGAACTCAGAACAACATCCCGAACCATAGGAGAAACAACCGATACGTCGCGGCGTACTGTAATCGCCATTGTCAATGGCACTCGCCAATGACAGGAAGATCGTACCACCCATGATGTTTCCCACGCGCTGGCAATATGCCAGTCCGGGTTTCACCCGGGCCTCGAAGTCCTGTTCGATATCCGATGGTTTCGCTTTCACGATTTTACGCATCATCAATCGATGCGCACCTTTTACCATACCGCCAAATGGCGTGTGAAATGAGAGATACTGAAAACTATCGGCATAATTCACTCCATCAACCCGGCGCTGATATTCGAGAAACGAATTTTCGCAACAGTCGAGATAGGACATCAGCGAAAGATCCGCATCCCCGGACTCACTATCTGGGACAGGTCTGCATGTATCCATTACTTCATACCCGTAGTAACCGCTTGCACCAACATCCAGACTGAACACAGCAGGGGTATCGCTAACCAGCAATGCCATGGCACCTGCTCCCGCGCTAGGTTCAAAATAGGACCAATCCTCGGTCAGTGCATCCCCCCCTTCCGTTACCACAAACCTGGAAATATCAGATGCAATAACCAGTGCCTTGGCGCCAGGAGAAGCCTGAGACAAAATAAAACCAACGGCCATTTGCAAACCTGCTGTTCCGGAATAACATGCCTGCTTGAGTTCAAACATTCGGCAATTCCGGTTCAAGCCAAGATACTGGTGAATATATGTACTCATGGATTTACCGAAATCGATCCCAGACTCAGAACAGGTAATTAGTAGCTCGATGCGATCCTTATCTTCAGATGTTAGGGCATCCACAATGGGCTTCGCTGCGTTAACTCCAAATGTAATTGGATCTTCATCGGGAAGGGCCACCGCTTTTTGTTTCATTAACAGGTTTTCGAATCGATTTTTGTCCAGATCGCGATGCCTGGCAAGCTCCATCACGTCCAGATAGGCACTTGCTCCAAACAGGTTCATTGCTTCTATTCCAACCGACATTGACATATTTACCTCTAAAAAATAAAACCAATTATTATAAAAAAGAATGCCTTGATGAGTCTGCCTAATATATATTTCTTATGCAAAGCGCCGTATTTATCCCACCAAACCCCATACTCATGGTGATAGCTCGATTTATCCTATGCGCAATACCTGATTGCCTCACCCAATTCCAATTTTCTTCAATAGGATTGGTCAGATTTCGACTAGGATGCAGAATGCCGCCATCCATTTGTAACACCGTAGCAATGACCTCAACGATTCCCGCGGCACTCAAACCATGCCCAATAATCGATTTAGTCGTATTTATCATGACGTGCTCCAGTCCACATGCCCTAAGTGCCGACAGTTCGACAGCATCCCCTAAAGGAGACCCGGTCCCATGGGGGTTAACGTAATCCACATCACCAGCACCAACCGATGCCATATTGAGCGCTTTAGCGATTGCGCCAGCCTCTCCCTCAATGGAAGGGTTCGCATTTCTATTCGCATCCATTGTGCTGCCGAATCCTTCTACCATGGCGTAGGCGCTTTTTTCTCTTTCGCCAGATCGCTCAATAACGAGCGCTCCGCAGTTTTCACCATAGATAAACCCATCGTGGCCCTGATCGAAAGGCCGACACGCCTTATCTGGCTGGTTAGCATATTGGTCGGAACCCATAGCACCCAACGCCTTGAAACCCTGACACTCCCAGAATGAGAGATCCATCAACGCACCGAGTACGATACAAACATCCAATTGACCTGATTCCAGCAAGTGAATTCCTTGAATAATGGCGAGCTGTCCACTGGCTGATGCACCCCCTATGGTGTGTGACAATCCCTTTATACCGAAATAGTCGGTGCATAAACCGACGATATCGCTGTCCATAAAGGTAAGACCGTAAGTTGGTCTCAAAAAATTGGGCCGATCCTTATAGTGATTCTGTAGAACGAAACTCTCTCGCTGTTGATAGTTTGATCCTCCGACCACCAAACCAACTCGTTCCGAATCCATGCCATCAAGTTCAGCATCATGCCAAGCCTCATGGATCGTCACTAACCCAACCCGGGCAGACAAGGATGCGGTTCTAAGAGTGCTATTATGAATTTCTTCAGGCACTTTCAGCTCATCGATTTCCGCACCCAGAAATTCAGAAACTGCATCATCAGTCTCGTACTGCCTTCCGGGTCGTCGCATGATATCGAAGTTGTGCAGTCCCTGGGAGATCGCTGAGAAAAAATCGGCCTTTCCCTGGCCCACAGCAGAAGTTATTCCAATGCCCGTGATAACGTATTGACTATCTTTAATGCTACCTTTATTGCTTTTCATGCAGCAAAGCCGCTAGCTCTCCGATGTTACTCGCTTTAGCTATCTCTACCAGAGGGATATTCATATCCATTGATTCAAGAGTCATCATGACAATATCAGCCCTGTCCATGGAATTAGCACCAAGATCTACCAATTTATCATCCCACTGGAACTCATGGGAGTCCAGGTCTGGAACGATCTCTTTTGCATTCTGGGTGATAACAGAAAAAATCTCTTCTTTATTCATTCTGAACAATCGTTGTAAGTGGTACTCACACTAATTCATGAAGATAAGCCAATCACTTCGCCAGTTTTCGCGGCTTGCCTGAAATCAACGGTCAACCCTGAACCGAACCGGGCTGTGTTTTAAAAACATCCAAAATGAAGAATCCATTAAAGAATGATTTAAACCGACCGATGCGTCGTCTCCAAACGTGGCTTATCTTCGATTCTGTTGCTATCTAGAAGTTATACTGAATATTGGTCGACAGGATTTCATCCGTATCCTTCACTCCAGTTACTGGCAGATTGTCATAAACGGTTTTGTAATAGATAGATATGTTGACTTTCTCATTTACCTTAAAGCTCAACGCAACACTAAAATTCGTTTCATAGTCTTCGGAGTCAGAAACATTAGATTGCCAATTGAACTCGGAACTAAGATAGATATTTTCCATAATAGGCAACCCACCTCTAAAACCAAACAGAGCAAACTGTCGGCTATCATCCAGAGCATGATCCACGATAGCAAATTCAGACTCTCTGAATTGCACTCCCAGTCGTGTGGTGAAAGACTTGCCGCCACTATTGACCCATGTGTGCAGATAACCAGCACCAATATCGGTTTCGTTTTGAATTAGCCTGATTGGGTCTTCCTTGTAGGACGCCTTCAAATACAATGAGGAAACATCATTCAATTTATAAATGTCAAGCAAACTGGCTTCCATGTGATCCTGATAAGTAAAGCCACTTTGTTCTGCTTCATCAACATCCAATTTGAACGTAATGCTATTCGGACTGTTCTCTGGGGCATATTTGAGTTTTACACCATATGCCAGGCTTTCGGTCTCGACATTCCCGGTCAGTTTGGAAAAACCCAACTTCAGCTCCCCGGAATACGGGCTTTTTTGTTCCTCAGCAGCACCTACGGCAGATTGAAAAAATAATAATGAAACAAGAGCAAAACAGCTAATCAATCTATTCATTGGAGTTTTCTCGATATTAATAAAAGGGATGCTACACCTCACCAGACGGAGTAATTTGGTAGTTGGCGTAACGGAAAGTCTCTTACGGTTTTATATTATATGTAATTTGAAGCGTACAAGGTAATCTTTTAGCTCACAGAATCAGACAACAGAAGCAAAACTAAAGATGTAAGAGGTAATTTTATAAGCCAGAGTGGTTTAACATTGGGCTAACACCATTCCAGGAAGGTGGTGGGGCTTGCAGGATTCGAACCTGCGACCATCTGATTAAAAGTCATACATAGTTACAAAGTGGACTGTGTAATTTGGAGAAATTTTACATATGACGTTAAAACCTAACATTGTAAAATCCCTTTTGCCTCAGCCAAGATACGCAGAGCCCTTTGAAAAACCGAGTTAATCCCTTGGCCTCCTGTACTATGAGGAAGACCGCTATGAGTTACACTCTCTATTATGAGTACTTCGACCTTTTTCAAATTCGGCAAAATCCCAAAATACGCCCTCGGAGGAATTGCTCTTCTTGTTGCCTTAGCGCTTTGGCAGTATCTCGATAAACACGAATTTCGTATCCCAACCTACGTTGATCTATCGGTTTCAGATCGTACTTTTCTGGATCATGTTAAAGCTTATTATGACATCGGTAAGGGGATCAACGAACAAGATATTGAGGTGATTTTTTCACCGCACATCACCGACGACATCCGATTGGCGCTACCTTTATGGAGCACCTCCTATATCCGCTACGACTTTAACGGTGATGCTGAATTTACAATACGACAACTGTGTCTTAAATCCTGGATAAGGGCACGATGTTGGTCAGGTAGGGATCTCTACGAAAGGTTGATCGCACTCAGTCAAATCGAATACCACCTCGACGGCAATAACGCAATCCGTATTCGTGGTGTCGGTCTTGATCCGCATTTCACCATCAATATCGATGTTTCTGGTAATCACAGCCAACTTGCCGAGCTGAACAGTCTTGCATTGCTCTTGATTGCATTAGCGATCGTACTGGCCTCTTTCGCCGCGTTGTGGGGCTGTGCTCGATTGGCTCGCCGATTGAAAATAGACCCTCAATCGAATTTGCAAATGTCATTAATACTGATATTGATTGTCAGCTTTTTCTTTTACTTGATTGGCGACCTCAAGCTCACCGCACTCTACCGATGGTTTTATACCTCAGACGTCTTTACGTATAACCAACTTATGGGGGAAACCTTAAAAGGTAATTTCGGTTTGGAATATACCTACGGTAATCAGTTCGGCGATCATGCTTACTTTATTTTCCTGGCGCTGCTGCCGCTTAAATGGGCACTAGGGAGGTATATGGTGGACTTCTTTATTCTACTTACCCCGGCGATACACTGCATAGCATCAGTCGCTGTCTATTTCGTACTTCGCCCCTTCCAGTCTCCGCTAACGCGGCTATTTCTAGCACTGAGTATGCTATTGGGTTTTAGAACGGTGGAAGTGCTATATGAGACCGTTTACGGATTCCACCCCGACTCGTTAGCAGGCGCGTTGGCTGTAATCTTTGGCATACTTTTTTATCGACATAGTAAAGAACATACTTCAAAATGCTATTGGTGGGGCGTTAGCGTATTACTTATTTTTGGACTGCTAAAGGAAGAGTTTTTGCTACTCGCCGTGGGATTTCTAATCATCCTTGCAGTACTTCAACGTTCATTGCGCTTTTTCCTTACTGCAATCGTTTTTACAGCATTGTCGATATTTGCATTCTGGTTTATTGGCGAAAACCAAACCACATTTAACAGAGGAAACGGTGCTATTGTTGGGAGACTTCTGTCGGTATTTCAGCATCAATCATTCTACCAGGGTGGACTTGATCTGTTACAGGCTTATCCTCGTGAATATGTGAGAATAGTCTCTACATATTTGGCCATTTACCTAATTTTATGGGGCATCAGCGGTCGGCTTTCACCACTGGGGCTAGCGCTCATTGCCATGGCCCTGGTCAAGACGCTGGCTTCATTTATGGCCAATGATTACAGCTTCATCACTTGGCATAACTTTCCCATTATTGGTTTCTTAAGTGCAGCGATCATCATTCAAGCACTGAATATAGAGCGACATAAGCGGGGTCTAATGGTTGCGTCGATGCTATTTGGATTGAGTCTTGTGGCATTTTTCCCAGGACAGCCACGTTTTTATGTTAATACTCTTATCCAGGTTAACTCAAGACATATCCAACCTTATCTGGAAGATATAGAGTCACTGCAGCCATTTATCGAACCAGATCAGGTGACGGCTATTGCCAGTGAGCCCCTGTATACCGCTATGGCATGGCGAGATGATTACCGATTTTCATTTTTTCCCCGCGGCATAACGGGTTATCCTCACCTCATCGCTGGGTATGTCGTGGTCGAGAATGCATTCTTTCCCGATGATCAGATTCAAAGCTGCTACAGTGAGATGAAGCGGGGGGCGATTCTTCACCTTGCTAAAACGAACCACTGATTGCGCACCCATAGGATCTGATCGAGGTCGCAGGGATTTCATACGACTGTTCGGAAAGCACACGATAGGCCTTTAATCTAACTTTACATCCGGTTTTGGGGCATATACATTTTTAGTCTTATTACATTAATATTTCAATAACTCGCTAAGGGGATTGTTTTCTCCCTAATCAGCGTAATGCCCCTTTTAATCCCCCATGGCCGTTGACATGGGCACAAACGCGGTGAAACGGGAAGTCTCGAAACCAGCACCATCGACATCGCCTTAAGCACCAGGGCATCCTGGGCGCTCCACAGATGAATGATCTTACCGTTAGCCAGGGTCACCCGTTGTTGAGGTAAGAAGGTGTAACGTCGGGATAGTGTTGGCGCTGTTTACATAGCCATATATAGGCTTGATCGGTAAAGGACCAGCCGCAATGTCGGATAATAGAAGAGTGGGGCTAATAGGTGACAATCTCCCTGGAAGTTGATTTTAGGTGAAATTCCCTACCGCGCCATTCCAATGTTAACTTTTTTCCATAAGTTGTCAAACAGCGTGAGAAACTGCTCAGTTACACGCTGATAACTGGTCAGTTTTAAATTGCTGTTTGACAGACAGAAACTGGCATAACCCACATCGTTTGCCAAACAAAACTGTTTACTGCTAAGTCCACTTTGATGGCAGGCCTGTATGAGTCGCGCTCACTCGGATCGGCTGCGCCGGCTTACGCGTGTCGGCTTTTGACTAAATGCTATATTCATTATGGGTTCCCCGTGCTGAGTAAACCCTGTCTAATGACCCATAGCTAAATCTGGAAAGTACGTGACGAAATGATCGCTTACTTTGGCACCACGGGTATCGATCAAAATAAAGTCATAAAGATCTTCTTTTTCAATGGTCTTCAGCGGTCTTCAGCGCCTGGCTAATACGATACCGACCGTCAGCTTCGTGGAGAATGTATTCCGACAATGTGTCGGATCGATCATCAGAAACAACGATGTCAAGACCGTCTATACTGGTTTTTGAAATGACTTCCGGCCCCAAACAGCGTTCTTTGATGAGCTTGATGAAGCCGTTTGTGGCCTGCTCAACAATGGGATAATGGGAAGATAACGCCGGTTGGGTATTCTCCGCATCAATGGCTAGTACCCGATAACCGGAGTCGGCCAGCAATCCAGCCAGATTAGAGATCAGGGTTGTCTTGGTGACACTCCCTTTTGAAGATACTGCAATTATTACGTTCATTGTCCCACCCTTGATTGAAATTAAATTCAACGCGCAGGGGAAAAGCGGGATTAACCCTTACTGGCTAGACAAATATAGTGACTAAAATCTATACGACTAAAATCGTGGTGGGGCGTGCAGGATTCGAACCTGCGACCACCTGATTAAAAGTCAGATGCTCTACCAACTGAGCTAACGCCCCCCATTTTTGAAAGACCTGAACATCGATCCAATGGAGGCGCGATTATCCTGATATGTCAGGTAGTTGTCAAACTGAAATTTTATTTCCAGGGTGGAATTTTGGTTCTATCCGAAAAGCTCCCCGGGAGGTGAAAATTTTTTGGTTACTGGATCGTTTTCTCGATTCTTCTTAACCTTGTTTTCGCTGAGACCGCCACTTGATGTCCAGGGAACTGAGCAAGAATGTTTCTAAAGGTCTCCGCGGCATCTTCATAGGAACCAACATCATACTGAATATATCCAATTTTAAGTAAGGCTTCGGGTACTCTGGGGCTCTCAGGATATCTGGTTACAACGGTTCTAAACCCGACAATGGCACTTTCAAATTCCCGATTGACATACCTCGCTTCGGACATCCAGTAATAGGCATCATCAGCCAGTCCACCCTCTGGCCATGTATCAGCCAGAAGTTGGAATTCATGAATAGCATCTTCATAGAGACTTTGCTTCAGTAACTCAAACGCATTGTCATAGGACTGCTGCTCATTCAATGTAACCGTTCCTGAAGAGGCTCCTGCTGGAGGAATGATAGTATTCGATGCTTCGTTAAACGTCTCAGTGGCTACTACTTCCTGAGTGGCAGGCAACTGCTCCACCGCTTCTTCACTACCAGGACTAACGATATCCTCTTCAGCTGCCCCTTCCACGCCTTGTGGCAATTCGACAGTACCTTGCAAACCAATTTCCTGTTGTGTCTGTTCGATACCCGACACTCTTTGAGTCAGACTTTCCAGAAGACTACTATGCTGTCTTCTGGAGTTTTCATTGTTAAACTGCATTTCTTCTACCAGGTTTCGCAGCTGTTTCATCTCCTCTTTTATCTCTGTGAGCTCATTGAGAGCACGAATCGTCTCAACATTTACTGGTGGTGGAGATGGTTCAACGACAGGCGCAACCTCGGGTGCTGACGAACAGCCTGATATCACAAATACTGCGATAACAAATATCCAGAACCTGGTTTTTTCTATCATGTTTAGTGACTATTGAGGTTATCCAAAATACTAATTGAGAGCTTTATTTTAGTACAGTATTTCTACCCTTCTATTTAAACTCCAAGCACTTTCGTCACTACTGAGCGCTACTGGTCTTTCCTCACCATAGGACACGGTTTGAATTCTATTAGAACTTACCCCAAGGGCCTGAAATATATTCGCTACGGCTTTTGCCCTGTCTTCGCCTAACGCAAGATTATATTCTCTTGTGCCACGTTCATCCGCGTGACCTTCTAATATGATTCCCACCCCAGGCACCGAATTCAAATACCGTGCATGGGCTTGAACAATAGCTTCTCCTTCCAAAGTGAGAACGCTACTGTCATAGTCGAAATAAATCACTCTTTTGCTCAGAGGATCAGCATTAGCGCTTTGACCAATTGTTCCGTCCAGTCCCGCTCCAACCGTAGAGTCTGCGCCAAGGCCAGAAGTGCTTACACTCTCATCGGTCTGTATGGTTCCGCCGACGGGCTCGACTTCTATATTGTTATCTACAGTTTTTCTTCCACCACAGGCTGAGACTGCCACACTGACAATAAGAAGAATTAGGTAGAGTTTGAAATTGCGCATGATTTTCCTCTATTAAGTTTTATAATCTACGGTTAAACGGCGACCACGCAGGCTCTCTTACGGAGCCCTTTTGAAATTGAAGCGTTTGCTGAATTTGTCCATCCACTGAGACAGCTGCAAGTACGTTTTGACCACCCTTTTTTGTTGCATACATAATCATGTCGCCATTGGGCGAAAACGTCGGTGATTCATCCTGCTTTGAGCGTGTAAGCTCCCTTACAGTTCGATCATTCCGCGAGTATAACCCAACTTTATACCCATTACCCTGATTCGTGATAACAACAATGGATTCGCCGTCTGGAGAATAGTCCGGACCCGCATTATAAACACCATTAAACGTTAGTCTTTGGGGAGCGCCGCCTATGGATGGAACACGGTAAATCTGGGGAGCGCCCGATCTACCAGAGGTAAACGCAATCATTTTTCCGTCCGGAGACCACGCTGGTTCGGTATCGATAGCAGTATGTTTAGTCAGACGGGCAAGCTGATCGCTAGCCAGATCATAGATGTAAATTTCGGGATTACCATCTTTTGACAAAGTCAATGCCAGTTTTTTCCCATCTGGAGACCAGGCAGGAGCACTATTAATCCCTTCGTATTCAGCGACTCCAGCACGCTCTCCCGTCCAGACGTTTTGAATAAATACCATCGAGCGCTTTTTTTCAAAAGAGACGTAAGCCAAACGACTGCCATCGGGAGACCAAGCCGGGGACAAAATAGGCTGGCTTGATTCCAATACTATTTTCGGATCATACCCATCGGAATCCGCGACCTGTAAAAGATAGCGTGCGTTGGGAATTTGTCCCTTGACCTCGACATAAGCAATTTTTGTATCAAATGCCCCTGGTTTTCCCGTTAGCTGCCGATATATGGCATCACTAATCTGGTGCGATACTTTTCTTATTTTTTTTGAGGAAATCACGAACTTTTGACCAGCCAGCTGTTTTTCCCTAAATACATCAATTAGACGAAAACGAATTTCGTATTGGTCATTACCAAGATTGATCACTTTACCAACTACCAATGCTTCTGCTTTTATCAGCCTCCAATCTTTGTATTGCACAGATTCCAGATCATGGGGACTACTTATGTAATTATCCTTGCTAATCAGCTCAAATCGCCCACTTAAACCCAGATCAGTTTGAATCACGTCCGCAGGCTGGGAGGCACTCCCTCCCCCTTCAATGGAAAATGGAACAATAGCAATGGGTATCCCTGCAACCTCTCCCTTATTAACTTCAATAGTAACCACCGCCCCCGCTGGACTTACCAGCAAACACGTCGAGAGGACTGCACCACCTATCACTACCCGAACTATTCGGTAGAATTCGAAAAACAGTTTAGATATCATCTGGGTTAAATCTAAAATTGAAAACGTTAATGTATTCATAATATCTCGAATCAGATGGAAATGGTAAGGGAGATGCCTTTTTTATTGCCGTTTCCGCCGATTGGTCAAAAAATTTATCGCCACTGCTTCTCACCACTTTAGCAGAAGTTACTTCTCCTGAGGGTGAAACTTTCACCTGAACCACCGCGACCAAACCACTACTGCTATTTATGGGTCTTCGCCAGTTAGACTCTACTTCAGCCCCAATTCGATCCACCAATGCACTCAGAGCGGTTTCAGCATCTGACTGAGTTTGCGCTCTTTGTCTCTCAGCTCTTTCACTCTCCATTTGTCTGCGTAAATCATCTTCCCGTTGGCGCTGTTCTTCGGCAGCCTCTCTTTTGAGTTTTTCTTCCTCTTTTTTCTTTTTCCTTTCCTCTTCTTTCTTACGCTCTTCTTCCTCTTTTTTTCTCTTAACCTCTTCTTCCTTGCGCTTTTTCTCCGCTTCTTTTCTTTTTAGTTCTTCTTCCTCTTCACGTTTCTTTTCCTCTTCTTTTTTTCTCTCGGCTTCTATTAACTCTTTTTCTTCCTGCTTTTTTCGTTCTTCTTCCTGTTTCTTTTGTTCTTCCTTTTGACGTTTTTCTTCTTCCAGGCGCCTCTGGTTTTCTTCAAATTCCTTCTTCTGTTCCTGCTTTATCTTTTCCTCCGCCTCAAGTTCTTTTCGTTTTTTCTCCTCTGCCCGTTCTCTCTCCAACTGTTCTTTTTTTCGCTTCTCTTCCTTTTTCCTGATTTCCAGTTCTTCCTTTCTCTTTTGTTCTTCAATTTTCTTTTGCCTTTGCTCCTCAAGCTCCCTGGCAATTCTTTCTTCCTCTTCCCGTTTCCTTAATGCTCTTTGCGCTAGCTCCTCGCCACTCACAACTTTAGCCTGAATCGGATTAACAACCCCTCGTTGAATTTCCTGTTCTGCGGAAAAGGGCCACCAAAGCCCCATCAGTGACAACCCAATCAGCGACACGTGCAGGGTCACCGAGAACAGTGCTGGTCTAAGAAAGCTCCACAGAAGAGATAATTTCTCTTTCATCAATTCTCTGGAGTTTCCGTTACCAAGCCAACGGTTTCCACACCAGCTTCCTGTAACAACACCATTGCCTGTACCACAAAGGTGTATTTCGCTTCCCCGTCTCCTCTAACCAGAAAAGGCAATCCCGGGTTGCGATTCAACACGGCACGAGCCTTTGCTTTTATTTCCTGTGGAGAAGTCAATTTCTCCTCATCATCATTAAGATAATAGTTACCATCGACATCCACAGTCACAACAAATGGTTCTTCGTCGTCGTCCTGCATCGCCTTAGCGGAGGCTTGAGGCAAATCCACTTTCACTCCCGTACTCAACAATGGTGCCGTGACCATAAATATCACAAGAAGAACCAGCATAACGTCGATATAGGGCACGACGTTTATTTCTCCCATCAACCGCTTTTTGCGGCCATATCTTGCTCGACTCATTAGACTTTCTTAACGATGTCCTGTCGGCTAACGATACTAATGAATTCTTCCATAAAAATTTCATATCGATTCGTCAGTCTCTCCGCCGTATTCGCATATCGGTTATAGGCGATAACTGCCGGTATGGCAGCAAAAAGTCCAATGGCTGTAGCGATCAATGCTTCTGCTATACCCGGAGCAACCGTCGCAATGGTTACTGTTTGCATCGTCCCAAGGGACTGAAATGAACTCATGATTCCCCAAACAGTGCCAAACAACCCCACATACGGGCTTGTTGAACCAACCGTCGCAAGAAAAGACAAGTGCTCCTCTAATGCATCCACTTCACGACTTAGCGCAACTCTCATGGAGCGGTTAACTCCATCAACCATATCCGCTCTGTCGATATTACTTTTCTGCGCTAACCGATTGTATTCCCAATAACCTGCCAGAAAGATATTTGCAATGCCATCTGACTTTTGCTCACTGCTGATATCGTGATACATCTTCCTCATATCACCACCCGACCAGAATTCATCCTCAAATTCATCTGCCACCCGACTCAGCCGCTTATAGCTGCTCCTTTTGCGGTCAATCATGTACCATGAGATCACCGAGGCCAATAGCAATATTATCATTACCATCTGAACTGGAATACTCGCATCCAACACCAGGTGCATGATAGAAAGACTCTGCTGGGAGGTTGTTTCTAAGGCCATTTTGCTTTTTTTGTTCTTAATCAGGTTAATTCAATTCTGCATGCAACCGCAGCAATATATCAGGAGAGATTTTCCACTATTTTCCATTGAGATAAAGCATTTACCAGAAAAGACGGTAATTTTTTCGGTCTAAATGTTTCGCTTTGCAGAACCGCCAATTTAATCTCGGCTTCAACTAATTTTGTATTTTCTCTGAGGACATTTTGTTCAAAAATGATGCTTGCGCCTCTAATTGATTTTACTCCAAGTGTAATCTCCAGCGCATCGTCCAATCGCCCAGGTTGGATGTATTTGAGTCTGGCATCAGTGACAACGAATAACACACCAAACTCCTCTACCAGCACACCCAATGGGTATCCCGCCTGCCGGAGACATGCGTTTCTTGCGCGCTCCATGTAAGACAGATAATTGCCATAATAGACAATTCCACCAGCATCCGTATCCTCATAGTTGATTGGCACAGTAATCGAAAAACGACTACTTGAAGGTAGTTTTTCCATCTCTAACGCAAACAAAAAATTACATATGCAATGTACAGAGGCATACTGAACCTCTGCTGAACATTAGCATTGCCATGTGTAGACGCACCACTATCCATCTGGCAGTAGTTCCTGTTGCCGACTAATCACATCTTTTGGCATTTCCAGACCAATGTGTTTCCATGCAGATTTGGTCGCTATTCTGCCCCGAGCAGTTCTCATGAGAAACCCCTGTTGAATCAGATAGGGTTCGACAACGTCTTCTATCGTACCCCTTTCTTCGCCTATAGCAGCAGATAAACTATCCACACCCACAGGGCCACCATCAAATTTATGCATGATTGCCAACAACAGGTTTCGGTCAAGTAGATCCAGACCATGACTATCGACCTCAAGCATGTCCAAAGCCCGGTTAGCGATAGACGCAGTTAAGCGTCCATCGCCCTTTACCTGCACATAATCCCGAACGCGTCTTAGGAGTCTGTTCGCAATACGTGGAGTACCGCGGGATCGGATGGCAATAGCCCTAACTCCATCCTCATCAAATTCAATATTCAGTAATTGAGAAGACCGTTTAACAATCAAAGTCAGGTCGTCGATATCATAAAACTGCAGTCGCTGAACAATACCAAATCGATCCCTCAAAGGAGAGGTAAGCAATCCCGCTCTGGTTGTTGCACCCACCAGTGTAAACGGAGGAAGATTCAGCTTGATGGATCTTGCGGCGGGCCCCTCGCCGATCATAATATCGAGCTGATAATCTTCCATCGCAGGATAGAGAATCTCTTCGATGGCCGGATTCATCCGATGAATTTCATCAATGAACAACACATCATTTGCTTCCAAATTAGTGAGTATTGCCGCCAAATCACCCGCTTTCTCTAATACTGGCCCTGATGTCTGTCTAAGATTGGCGTCCATTTCTGTTGCCAAAATATTTGCCAACGTTGTTTTTCCAAGACCCGGGGGGCCGAACACTAGGACGTGGTCAAGTGCTTCCTGTCGTTGCCTTGCGGCCTGAATAAATATTTCCAATTGCTCCCGGGTATTCGGTTGCCCAATAAAATCGGAAAGTCGGGCCGGTCTAAGACTTCGATCAAGCATCTGATCATTCGAGGAATCAAATGACCGATCAGGAGACAATAAGGGGTTGAGATCACTCATCGTTTGGTTAAGTATTGGAGCGCATTTCTGATTAAATCATCTCGTTTGGAGTGTTCGGATTCAACAGCTCGAACTGCCTTATTTGCCTCTACGGGTTTATAACCTAAAGAAACCAGCGCACCGATAGCGTCCTGTATTGGAGTCTGTAGTACTTCGCTGTGGGTCGTTGACCCTTCTCCTGAACCAGACTCTCCCAGTTCTGAGATTCTATCCCGCATGTCAATAATCATACGCTCAGCGGTTTTTTTCCCAATCCCTGGGACCCGAACGAGAGTATCAGCATCTTCATTGCGGATGCAGAATACGAATTCTTCTGCGCTAAGAGTTGATAAAATGGCTAACGCCACTTTCGGTCCTACACCGTTAATCCTTAGCAGCAGACGGAAAAGTTGGCGCTGAGCCTGATCTGAAAAACCGAACAACAATTGTGCGTCTTCCCTGACAACCAAATGGGTAAACAATGAGACCTCTTCATTTTCCTGGGGCAGCATATAGAACGTTGCCATAGGGGCTTCCAATTCATAACCAACCCCATTTACATCCAACAAAATAAAAGGGGGAAGCTTCTGTAATAACTTGCCTTTTAGGAAACCAATCATTCGGGTTTTCTTTCTCTTACTTGTAGTCAGTTTTTCCTGTACTCAGCTCGCCGTCCCCGACTTTTCATTCGAGGAAGTTCACGATCTGATCAGATTCCGCGTCTGGCTTTTCAGCCATCTTTCACGACCCGGGAGCATGAAATTAATGGGCATTAATGAATCGTTTCTCAACCTGGGCAGTGTGAATATGGCAGATGGCACATGCTAACGCATCTGCTTCATCAGCAGTCGGTGAAGTCCTTAAACCCAACAAAACTCTCACCATATGCTGAACCTGCTCTTTCTTCGCTCCTCCCGTACCTACAACTGCCTTTTTGATTTGCAACGCGCTATATTCGACAACAGGAATATTCGTGTTCACAGCGGAGCAAACTGCACTTCCTCTCGCCTGACCGAGAATAAGTGCTGATTTATAATTATTCGATACAAACACCTGTTCTACCGCAGCAAAGTCAGGTTTGAATGATTGGATAACCTTTTCCACATCCTGGTAAATTTTTCCAAGCCGGACAGGAAGAGGGTCATTGCCCATTTTTATGCATTGATACCCAAGGCAAACAAGCGCGCCGTTACTAACTTCCACTACACCCAGACCGGTGTTACGGGAACCCGGGTCAATTCCCAAAACCCGCACTATTTTTCCTCCGGAAAACTGGCATTCGTGAAAACATTCTGCACATCATCCAGATCTTCCAAAACGTCAATTAGTTTCAAAACCTTTTCTGCATCTTCTCCCACTAGTTCTGTTTCGGTAGATGGACGCTGAATAAGTTCCGCCATATCGGGTTCCAAGCCAGCTTCTTTAAAGGCCTGCTCCACTTTGTGGAAACTATCTGGCGGCGTCACAACCTCTACAACCCCCTCTTCACCTTCCACGTCATCTGCGCCCGCTTCCAACGCAATATCCATAATTTGTTCCTCATCTTCTACACTCGAGAACACAATGGACCCTATTTTTTGGAAAAGATAGGAAACCGAACCATCTGTCCCCAGGTTCCCTCCATACTTGGTAAATGCGTGACGAACTTCGCTTACAGTGCGGTTTTTATTATCCGTTGCACACTCAACCAAAACTGCAACGCCGAAAGGACCGTATCCTTCATACCGAATCTCAACAATATCATCCCCATCCAGCTCACCAGCGCCTCGCTTCACCGCTCTTTCGATGGTGTCCCGGGTCATATTCGCAGACAACGCCTTATCAATGGCGGCACGCAATCTCGGATTCGCATCGACATCACTGCCTCCCATTCTCGCAGAAACGGTAATTTCTTTAATGAGTTTGGTGAAAGCCTTGCCTCTTTTGGCATCCTGGGCAGCTTTACGAAACTTTATATTGGCCCACTTACTATGACCTGCCATTTTGACTCCTGAATAAGATATTGATTCTGATCATAGCATTGAGCGCAGCACCGAACACTATGATCTATCTGCCCGGGATATATCTATGCCGGATATGTCTGTCTTGATACCCACAACGGCATACCAGAAAGCACCACAGCGCCATAATCAATGCGAACACTTTGAGGTCATTGCTTTGTCAAACTGCTATTTTAAAATGCGACGTAAAATGAATCCTGGTATCAGCTGAAATTTCTATGAACCTGGATTCTCAACCCTTGCTTTTCTCAGTTGAATTCCAAGTTCTCTTAACTGTTTGTTATCAACCCCACCCGGGGCCTGAGTCAACAGACAGGATGCTTTTTGTGTTTTTGGAAACGCTATCACATCACGAATGGAATCGACTCCACTCATCATGGCAGCTAACCGATCAATACCAAAGGCCATGCCCCCATGAGGTGGCGCCCCAAATTGCAAAGCGTCAAGCAGAAATCCAAACTTTGACTTTGCTTCCTCAACCCCAATACCCAACACACCCAACACTCTTTGTTGCAAATCAGATCGATGAATACGAATAGAGCCACCTCCGATCTCCGTTCCGTTAAGAACAAGGTCATAGGCACGGGACAAGACGTTACCGGGGTCGCTTTCCAGCATGTCCAGGTGTTCTGTTTTCGGTGAAGTAAAAGGGTGGTGCACTGAATGCCATCGACCACCTTCCTCATCCCACTCCACCAGAGGAAAGTCAACCACCCAAAGCGGCTTCCAGCAGCTTTCAACCATATCCATATCCTGGCCGATTTTAATTCTTAGTGCACCCAGGGAATCATTCACAATGGAAGCTTTGTCTGCGCCAAAAAAGATTAGATCACCTGTTTTTGCACTGGTCTTAAGTAGAATTTCGGACAATACGTTATCCGGTAGAAATTTCAGTATGGGAGATTGGAGCCCGTCCCGACCAGTATCAATATCGTTTATTTTAATGTATGCCAGCCCCTTTGCCCGGTACTGTTTTACATATTCAGTATATTGGTCGATTTGAGCTCTCGATAATCGATTCCCCCCGGGCACATGAATAGCCGCCACTCTCCCACCAGCGTCATTGGCTGGACCTGAAAAAACCTTGAACTCCACCGATTTCATAACATCGGTCAGTTCAGTGAGTTCTAGTGGTATTCTCAAATCAGGTCTGTCGATTCCATACCGGGACACCGCAGCCCGGTACGACATTCTGGGAATGACATCAGGCAGAGAAACACTCAGCACATCATGGAATAATTCTTTTATCATTTTCTCCATGAGTCCTGTTAGTTCCTCTTCATCCATAAAGGAGACCTCTACATCCAATTGGGTAAACTCTGGCTGCCGATCAGCTCGCAAGTCTTCATCTCTGAAACAGCGAGCAATTTGATAGTAGCGTTCGAAGCCGGATACCATTAACAACTGTTTAAAAAGCTGCGGTGACTGAGGGAGAGCAAAGAATTCGCCCGGGTACGTTCGGCTTGGCACCAGGTAATCTCTTGCGCCCTCCGGTGTAGATCTTGTCATTATTGGAGTTTCAACATCGACAAATTCCCGCTCATTCAGAAAACCACGAAAAAAGGAGGTGATTTTGTGCCTCAAACGAATACGTTCCTGCATCTGGGGGCGCCGCAAATCAAGATACCGATATTTAAGCCTCGTAGGTTCCCCTATTTCCTGGTCGTCCATTTGAAAAGGCAATGGTTCGGATAAACTCAAAACAGAAATACTATCGGCAATCACCTCTATCTCACCGGTTGATAGTTCCATGTTTATCGTTCCTTCGGGTCTCTCTCTCACACGTCCGGTTACACTTAGAACAAACTCATTTCGAACCTCATCCGAGATTTGAAAGGGGGCTGGCATATCTGGATCAGCCACGATTTGCAATCTTCCAGAGCGGTCTCGAAGATCGATAAATATCACCCCACCATGATCGCGCCGATTCAATACCCAACCTGCCAGGGTAACCGTTTCGCCGATATTGGATTTACTTAGCTGTCCATTAAGATGAGTGCGCATTGAGTATTTTAAGTGTCTTTGGGTTTTGCTAACTGCCCTTATCAAAGGGAAATACAAGAACTACCGACTAAGCAGTTGGGGAAACAGAACTCGTCCCGGTATCAGATTTCGAGCTGGTCGAAGCGCTTTCAGTGGCCTTGCCAGAATCACCAGAATCACCTGAGCCTTTGTTACCTGCACCTGGGTTATCGACACCCGTGTCACCAGCACCGGCTTTCTTTTCTTCCTTCTTTCCAGAATTGTGTTTAAAGTCGGTTTCATACCACCCAGTCCCTTTCAGCCGAAAGGCGGCGGCAGAAATAAGCTTTTTTAGGGTTGACTCGTTACATTCAGGGCAAAATACTAGAGGGTCATCAGACATCTTCTGCAACGCTTCAAGTCGGTGCCCGCAAGATTCACATTGGTATTCATAAAAAGGCATTTACCCTTCCTCAGCTGGAAATTTTGAGGGCGAATTATATAGGGAAGACTAAACGAATTCATCTGTATATTAAACAGACAGGAAATGTTTACGAGTAAAGTACCTATCGTTTAACGGGTAATAGGCCAGACGCCTACCAGATGAAGGAAAGATTAACACCCGATCGTCAGAAGTATTTTCGTCCCTTCCCGCGGGCATCCCCTACCCAATCAAGTTCCCCTTCACTCTCGAACGGCCTGCCCTCCTTATCAACACAGTACTGGCCAAAAACTACTGCCTCAAATACAGCTCCGTGTTTCCGTAGCAAAGTATGTTCGAAAAGCATGCTCCGATGAACTTTTGCTCCTCCTTCCAGGTGACATCCATGAGAAATCCATGTTGGTCCCTGTATCTCACAGCCAGCTTCTATGCGGGAGTTGGAACCAATATACACAGGCCCCTCGATCAAGACGTCATCCCAATCAACATTCACATTCAGACCGGTCCAAACCTGTGGCATTACCTCAGTACCAGGCATCCCGGTATCCCTAAACGCGCCCCGCATGAGTTGTTGATTAGCCTGCCAATAATCACTAAGGCGACCAATATCCAACCAATGGAACGGCATTTCTATTGCACTGAATGGCACTGACTTTTCAATTAGCCCCGGCAACAAATCTGCGCCTATATCATAAATCTGGTCCGATGGAATATGATTGAGAATCTCGGGCTCAAATAAATAGATTCCGGTATTAACCAAAGCAGATTTAGCTTCCTGCACCGACGGTTTCTCCTGAAAAGAAGTAACATTGTTATCTCCGTCACAAACCACAACACCATAGTTGGACACCTTCTCCTTGGCAATGCGCTTAACCACGATGCTCGCTTTTGCGCCGGACTGCCAGTGTTTTCTTAGTGCCTGAGTAAGATCGAGATCGATGATGGCATCACCACAGACAACAAGAAAGGTATCATCAAAAAAACCACCAAACTCCTGTACACGCTTAATCCCTCCGGCAGACCCAAGCGGTTCACCAATAAGCTGTCCATCCTCAATATACCCTTCAAAAGAATACCCAATATCAACCCCCCACCTTCTGCCATCGCCAAAATAAGTCTCGATGGGTTCCGGTAAATGGCTAAGGTTGACCATAATTCTATTAAAACCATGGAAATAAAGCTGCTCAATCAAATATTCCATTACTGGCTTACCCAGAACTGGAATCATCGGTTTTGGCAGTTCATAGGTAAGGGGCTGTACTCGCGTTCCTTTGCCCGCAGCAAGAATCATTGCTTTCATGATCTATATCGTCCAATCATTTACAAATCTTTACGGCCTGAAGCTTATAGTGAAAATACTATTAGGAAATTATTTCAATCATCCCGGGGACGGATTCAAGTAAAAAGCCCCGCTCTTTAGGCGGGGCTTTTATCAAAAACTCAACATTGACTATTCGTCGCCAAAAATACCCAGAATACTGAGAAGGCTTAGGAACAGGTTATAAATAGAAATATACAGCGTCACAGTTGCCGTAATGTAATTAGTTTCTCCCCCATGGATAATATTACTGGTTTCAAACAGTATCAATCCTGACATCAGAAGAATAAACATTGCCGATACCGCCAAAGAAAGACCTGGCATGGAGAATACCATGGCCCCAATCCCGGCAACAAAGGCAACAAGAATCCCAGCCATCAACATACCACCCATAAAGCTGAAGTCTTTTCTGGTAACTAACACATAGGCCGACAATGCAATGAAGATCACACCGGTTCCACCGAGAGCGGTCATTACAATTTGTCCGCCATTACTGAAGGAAGTCAGATATGCGTTGAGAATTGGACCGAGGGTTAATCCCATAAACCCCGTCAAGGCAAAAACAAAAACCAGGCCAAGGGCAGAGTCTTTAAATTTACTAGTCAGGAATAACAATCCGAAATACCCACCCAACGTGATGAAAATATTCATGGGCGGAAAATTCATGGTCATAGATAACCCCGCGGTCAATGCGCTAAACAGCAGCGTCATCGAAAGAAGCATGTATGTATTTTTCAATACACGATTAATCTCTATGCCTCGTGCTGGCGATCTAGTAATTGTTGCGTCTAATCTTGCCATCTTCATTCCTCTTAAGTTTACTGGTCGATAATAATCTTTTTACTTGCGCATCCAGCCCCGTGAAAGCGCAATATTTTCCAATTCTATCGCAAGTGAGGGCAAAAGGTAAAAAATCAAGCACTATTTGTGCTTATTGGATTTAGCAGTTTTGAGGCTTTTGTCTGCTTCGGGAACCCAGCCAAAGCAAAAATCGGGAAAACCCAGTTCCAGATCGTCACCGAATCAGAACCAAATTTCTTCTTAAACCGAATCAGAACCAAATTTCTTCTTAAATGGAGCAACTGTGGTAGTCTTAAAAAATTAACACTGATTTTCAACTGGTATAAACGAATTGGCAGACAGAAGACTTCAGGTTTTTGCGACAGTGGCCAGGCTCTTGAGCTTTACCAAAGCAGCCGAATCCTTACATATGACTCAGCCCGCAGTCACCTTTCAGATCAGGCAGTTAGAGGAGTACTTTAATACTCGGCTGTTTGACCGCACCCACAACCGAATTAATCTTACCGAGGCTGGTGAATTGGTGAAACGCTATGCCGATAACATCATCCTGCTCTATAGCGAGATGGACAACGAAGTCAGGACTCTAACCGGCGACGTCCAGGGGCCATTAATTGTGGGAGCTAGCACCACCATTGGAGAATATTTCATCCCAGGAGTAATCGGCGCCTACCAATCCAACTTCCCAGACGTCAAGGTTCGGCTGAATGTGGCGAATACCAATGGCATTATCCATATGGTGGAGAACAATCAGATTGATATTGGTATTGTTGAGGGCCCGATTAATAACAAGAATCTCATTACTGATGTGGTTTGGGACGATGAGCTTGTGGTGGTTTGTCCCGCACAACATCCGTTAGCAGAGTTCAGTGAAATCGGTATTCCGGAGCTTATGAAGTATCCTTTCATTAGCCGTGAAGAAGGCTCCGGGACTAGAGAGGTCGTTGAGAACTATCTACTGAAAAACGGCAGCACCATCGACAACCTTGATATCATTATGGAGTTTGGAAGCCCGGAATCCATTAAAAATGCAGTCGCAGCGGACCTTGGAATTTCTATTCTTTCTGTTGCCACCATGGAAAAAGAACTTGCATTGAACTCGCTTTGCGCAATCCCTCTTGAATGTCCTATCAGGAGGCCCTTTTCAATTGTTCACCAACGACAAAAATTTCGGTTACGGGCAATGGATGAATTTCTTGAGTTCGCGCAAGCTCACTGTGAAAACCGGAAAAAGTTATTAAGGAAAACGATACCAAGCAGTTAGCACACGCCAAAAAACGTTAGTTTTCGGATCAATTGGCCATCACCTACTTTGGCAGCCAATTAGGCTTGTAATATTTTTGCCCAGCAAATAGGATAGGACCATGTACTATGCTGGTTCAAAAAACAATCTGGATAAAGACGGCTATCGCCGTAATGTCGGTATCATTGTTTGTAACAGCGCAAGCCAGGTATTATGGGCAAGACGTATCCGCCACGATGGGTGGCAATTCCCCCAGGGAGGCATTGAACCAAGGGAGTCAGCAAAGGACGCTGCATTTCGCGAGTTATATGAAGAGATTGGCTTGGAGTCAAAAGATGTTCGGCTTTTGGGAAACACCATTAACTGGTTGCGTTACGATGTTCCCTATGCCAATAGGATGCAACATCACAGGAGGAGAAAACAACAATTCAAGGGACAGAAACAAAGATGGTTCCTCTTTAAACTAACAGCAAAGGAATCATCAGTAAGGCTTGATCTATCGGAAAATCCGGAATTCGACCATTGGCAATGGATCGACTATTGGAGCCCAATTCACCATATTATCGATTTCAAGAAAAGTGTTTACAAGGAAGCATTGCGCGAACTAGAACCTTTGCTTTCTAAATAGAGAGCGAAAATAAACAGCACATCGCCCTACATATTGGACGCCAGGCAGATTAGATGCCCAATTCCAAAAATGCGTCATCTCTTCTAAATCCTACTTACGCGCTACTCACCCGCCACAGTCATATTGTCGATCAGGATAGAACCTGTTCTGGTACTCCCCCTTAGATCGACATCCGAACCAATAGCCGCGAATCCACGAAACATATCGGTCAAATTCCCAGCAATAGTAAATTCCTGAACGGGATACTGGATCTCCCCATTCTCCACCCAAAACCCAAAAGCTCCCCTGGAATAATCGCCGGTTACGGTATTGACACCAAACCCAATGAGCTCACTTACGACCAACCCTCTCCCCATGGAACGGATTAACTCGTCAAGTCCCCCATCCGTACTATCGATGGTCAAATTATGGGTTCCTCCAGCATTAGCGGTTGATACAAGTCCAAGTTTACGAGCAGAGTAGCTACTTAAGACATAGTCTTCGAGCACCCCATTATTAACAATATCCCTGGGCGATGTAGCAATTCCTTCACTGTCGAATGCGGAACTACCCGATGCTTTAAGAATATGGGGTTGTTCATGTATTCGTACATTATCGGGGAAAATTTGTTCTCCCTTCTGGTCTAACAGAAAGCTGGCCTTTCGATATAGGCTTGAACCACTGATTGCTGAAACTAAATGTCCCAATAAACTGGAAGCAATCGAAGGTTCATAGATAACGGGATACTTTCCCGTTTTGATTTTTCTTGCTCCAAGGCGCCTAAGTGTGCGATTAGCCGCCTCCTTGCCCACTGATTCTACGGTCAGAAGATCTTTGGCATCTCTTTTCGAGTCATACCAGTAATCCCTTTGCATATCATTTCCTTCTCCACCGATTAAAGAACACCCCACGCTGTGTCGACTACTACGGGATAGTCCACGAAATCCGTGAGAGTTTGCGTAAAGGTCTATTCCCGTATGACTGGAAATGGATGCGCCTTCTGTATTCGACACACGACTATCTGAAGAAAATGCTGCACTCTCACATCTCAATGCCATATCAATGGCCTCTTCCATCTCCAGTTCCCAGGGGTGATACAAATCCAGGTCAGGAAACTCAGTGGCCAATAGTTCTACGTCTGCCAAACCGTTATATTCATCTTCTTCAGTATACTTCGCGATATTACAGGCGGACCGCACACTGGATTCAATCGCGGAGCGGGAAAAATCGGTGGTCGTTGCTGTGCCATTTCGATGCCCAAAATAGACCGAAATAGCTAAACTTTTATCCCTATTGCGTTCCACAGTTTCAACATCACCATTACGCACAGTGACGGACATTCCCTGACCCTTTCCAATAGACATCTCCGCCATGGTGGCACCAAATGATTTCGCAATTTCCAAAGCCAATTCGGTCACGTCAAGCAGCGTATTCTCAGTTTGGTTTCCCGGCTTTAGATTCCAACTCTCGCTCATAGTGATACTCCACCCACAGTTAATCCATCAATTCTCATGGTGGGTTGTCCAACTCCTACCGGTACACTTTGTCCTTCCTTTCCACAGGATCCTACTCCGCTGTCCAGTTTCATGTCATTTCCCAACATCGAAACCCGATTCAGAACATCTGGACCATTTCCTATTAAAGTAGCTCCCTTTACTGGCATAGTTATTTTCCCCTTTTCTACCATATAAGCTTCAGAGGCGGTAAACACAAACTTACCAGAGGTGATATCCACCTGTCCGCCGCCAAAATTTACAGCATACAATCCTTTATCAATAGACTGAATAATTTCCTCAGGATCATGGTTGCCTGAATGCATATAGGTATTCGTCATTCTTGGCATCGGCAAATGGGCATATGATTCTCTTCTCCCATTGCCAGTGGGTTGCATACCCATCAGTCTGGCATTAAGTTGGTCCTGCATATAACCTTTAAGTATGCCTTTCTCAATTAGAACGGTGTTCTGAGTAGGCTCCCCTTCATCGTCGATAGATAAGGATCCTCTTCTGCCTCCCAGGGTCCCATCATCAACCACTGTACACAACTCTGATGCCACACGCTCTCCAATTCGACCACTGAAAACGGATGATCCTTTCCTGTTGAAGTCGCCTTCCAGTCCATGGCCGATAGCCTCGTGTAACAAAATACCAGGCCAGCCTGGGCCGAGAACAACATTCATCTCTCCTGCCGGTGTATCGACGGCTTCCAGGTTTACGAGCGCCTGCCTCACCGCCTCTCTTGCATATTCATGGGCACAGCCATTCTCAAGGAAACACTTGTAATCTGTCCGACCACCTCCTCCGGCAGAGCCCTGTTCCCTACGCCCTTTGGAATCAACGATAACGCTAACGTTCATCCTCACCAGAGGTCGAATATCCACCGCCATTTCTCCATTCGACCGCACAACCAGAATAACATCGTGGACACCAGCCAAGCTCACGCTTACCTGAGAAACCCGCTGGTCAGTGTCTCTCGCCACTTGCTCCACTTCCTTTATTAAAGATACCTTCTCATCATCGCTTATGACATCCAGAGGATTATGTGTCGGATAAAATCGCTTGACTTCACTACTATGGGCTTTGATCTGCACAATATCATTATCGCTGCCAGACTTCGCAATGGACCTTGCCGCTCTTGCGGCATCCATGAGTGCAGGCAATATAATCTCATCAGAATAAGCAAAACCCGTTTTGTCCTGACTAACAGCTCGAATACCTACTCCTTGCTCAATGCCACAGCTACCTGACTTAACAGTACCCTCATCCAAAGACCAGGATTCATGTCGTGAGTATTGAAAGTATAGATCGGCATAATCGATCTCAGCGCCATTTAGCAACCCCAGTGTTTTACCAATTTGCTGATCATCCAAACCAGTTGGCTCCAACAATAATCGCCTGGCGACGGAAAAGTGATCTGACATTATCTCTTTTTTAATTAATTCAGGTGTTATTCGAAGGGGTATTGTAGCTCCACATAACCCCGATAGATACCACGACTAATGAGAATGAGGAAGGGAGGGTTTCTGGCGAGAGACAGCTAAAAAAGCTCAGGTCTACGGTGGCTAAGACTTGGCAGACTGCTCCGGATTCGGGACAGATAGGGTAAATCGATGTCCGCTGTGAGGAGACCACACTCCTCCTTCATATTACCCAAAACACGTCCCCATGGATCAATGATCACAGATCGTCCATGGGGTTTTCGGCCATTGGGATGAACCCCTGTTTGCGCTGGGGCAACCACGTAGCAGGTGTTTTCTATCGCTCTTGCCTGCAATAGAGGAAGCCAATGGGCTTCTCCTGTGGTATTTGAAAACGCGGAAGGAACAATCAGAATTTCAGCTCCAAGACCCACTAATTTTCGGTACATCTCAGGAAATCGGAGGTCATAGCAAATACTCAACCCCACTTTTCCAAAAGGAGTGTCCACTACCTTGATTTCCTCACCGGGCTGGGTATAGGACGATTCAAGATATTTTTCTTCCACGGATAAAACCACATCAAAAAGATGAATCTTGTCATATCGTGCTACCCGGTTACCATCCTGGTTGAAAACCAGCATGGTATTCGTTATTCGACCGGGATCACTGGTTCTAAAAGGAAGACTGCCTGCAAAGATCCAGATACCATAACGGGCTGAGGCTGAACTCAAAAAATCCTGAATTTGTCCGCCGGCATCTCTTTCTGCAAATTGAAATAGCTGATCCCTACTACTTTGCATAAAAGCGAAACATTCGGGCAAAAAAACTGCCACGCTTTGTTTTGCGACGGCCAAACGAAGGTATTCGTTTATCTGTTTCAGATTCTGACTGATATCGTCTCCGGAATTAACCTGGACAACAGCCAAACGCGCCTTATCTGACAAAAGAAAAGTCTAAATAAAAACCACATGCTGCAAACGAAACAGCTGACTTCATCCGTCTACGATATCAGAAGAAGATAAAACTATAAGGTATAAAAGTAGTGGCTACCGACCTTGCCCACCAGAGTCTGCGTTGAGGCCCAATATGGCTCAACATTCTCCGCATGGTAATGAGTGGCATGGCCAATCTTCCACAGTTTTGCTCCATCCAGAAATAATCGAGCGGTAGTTAGAGCCACATCCCACGATTCAAAATTTCTGATAACATGGTGTCTAGCAGCTATTTGGGTCCAGCTGAACTGTTTTCTCTGCCAAACCACCTCGCAAACCGTGTCGGGATAGTCCGGGTTGGAAACGCGGTTCATTGTTACTGCAGCGATGGCCGCACGACCTTTAGGAGACTCACCACGTCCTTCATGGTAAATATTCATTGCGAGACAACCAATTTCCTGTCCTCTTGGAGGATTGGAAAAATCAAAATTTTTAGTGTGATCAAAATTCACGGCGTGCGCTGAATTTAAACTGACCATTCCAATTGCGATGGAAAAACCTATCCACCTTGCAACCAAATACAATTTTGTCAACATGATTTAATACCGTTTATTTGAAAAAAAATAGTGGTAAATATGAACTCATATTACCATAAGTTTTGCATAATTAAACGACGTATCTCCATATTTCACAAATTTAGCACTTTTATCAGCAAATTCAACGGAATTTATGGATATAAAAAACTGCGTCCTACCAAATCCCGCCAATCCTTTTTATCTAATATGGTGTATTACACCATTGCAAGAGAACGAAAAATGAAGTGTGCGCTGGGCCGTAGAAATAGGTAAAAATACCTAGAACTCCCGAGTCGAACGAAACTCAACGTCGGGCCATCGATCCATAGCCAAATGCAAGTTAGCTCGATTGGGTGCAATATAAGCCAACGTATTCAGCCCATCTAACGCTAGATTCTGCTCATTTCGACGCCTAAACTCGCTTTCAATTTTAGGATCCTTGAATTCAATCCAGCGGGCAGTCGTCACCGGGACTGCTTCAAATCTACAATCCACGCTGTACTCTGTTTTAAGACGGTGGGCCACCACATCAAACTGCAATACACCCACAGCCCCAAGTACCAGGTCATTACTGGAGAATGGACGAAAGACCTGAGTCGCTCCTTCTTCGCTTAGTTGAATCAATCCCTTTTGTAGGGCTTTCGCTCGCAGCGGATCTGCCAATCTGACTCTTCGGAATAATTCAGGTGCAAAATTTGGGATACCTGTGAACTTGAGCTCTTCACCCTCCGTAAACGTATCCCCAATCTGGATAGTGCCATGATTATGCAGGCCGAGAATATCCCCTGCAAAAGCTTCTTCTGCATTTCCTCTTCTGGCTGCCATAAATGTATGGGCATTATGCACTGTCATGTTCTTACCCGTTCTCACATGGCGCACTTTCATCCCTTTATCAAATCGCCCGGAAGTGATTCTCAGAAAGGCAACCCGATCATGGTGCGATGGATCCATATTGGCTTGAATCTTAAACACGAAACCGCTGAATTTTGACTCTTCTGCTGCTACCGTCCTGGCATCGGTTTTCCGGGGCTGTGGAGAGGGTGCGAATTCCACAAAATTGTCCATTAGTTCATCGGTACCCAGTCTATTCAGGGCCGAGCCAAAAAACACCGGCGCCAACCTGCCACCAAGGTATTCCTCTTGATCAAACTCATGGCTTGCCCCTTGCACCAATTCGATTTCATCTCGCAGCTGACCGGCCAAAATACCAATGTGTTGATCAAGCTCTTCACTATCTAGCCCTTCAATAAATACATCGTTCTCCAAACCACCACGACCAGAGAAAAGGTGCACCACATCATCATATAGTCGATATACCCCAACAAATGCCTTACCCATACCAACAGGCCACGTCATTGGGGCACAACTAATTTTCAAGACATCCTCAATTTCGTCCAGAATATCGATGGGGTCCTGGCCTTCCCGATCCATTTTGTTTACGAAGGTCATGATTGGCGTATCCCTCAATCGGCAAACCTCCATCAGTTTTACTGTTCGATCTTCGACGCCTTTAGCGATATCGATAACCATTAAGGCGGAGTCCACGGCAGTTAAAGTTCGATAGGTATCTTCCGAAAAATCAGCATGACCAGGAGTATCTAACAGGTTAATCGTACGTTCCTTGTATGGAAACTGCATTACGGAAGAAGTAACAGAAATACCCCTTTGTTTTTCCAATTCCATCCAATCCGAGGTGGCATGACGGTCGCTTTTTCTTCCTTTGACTGTGCCTGCAACCTGAATTGCGCCACCGTATTGTAATAAGCGCTCTGTCAGTGTTGTCTTACCAGCATCAGGGTGAGAAATAATGGCGAAAGTGCGTCGTTGCTGAATCTCTTCTAACAAATTGCTCATGCTTGGTTTCTTTTTGCGAAAATATCGAACAGGACCATTCTAAATCCGGTGGGGCGCGATTATACGTTTAAATACCTCTAATCGGCATCCCATTTAGATGTAAAATCGCGCCCCTGGACATACCCTATGTATTGACAATCCTTTATTCGTTAACCCCTAATGGCTTTACTGAAACTTACTGACATCTCAATCGCATTCGGTGATCATGAACTGCTTGACAACGCCAACCTGACGATAGATTCCGGACAACGAATTGGTTTGCTGGGCAGAAACGGGGAGGGTAAATCAACGTTACTTAGGCTCATCAACGGTGAAATAAAACCTGACAATGGAGAAATTCGCTACCAGGTCGGTAGCACTATCGCCTCCCTGGAGCAGACTCCAGGGATGGCACAGGAGTCCACTGTGTTTGATGTTGTCGCTTCGGGTTTGGGATCCGTAGGAGAATGGATTTCAGAATATCAATCAATCTCGATTGCCAGAGATGATCACGCCAGGGGCGATCATGAACTTACCATGCATAGGCTAGCTGAGCTGCAACAAAAGCTGGAAGCCTGTGATGGCTGGAATCTCTCCGGCAATGTGGAAAAAACGCTTAGCCGACTGAGTCTACCATCCCAGGAGATGGTTAATTCACTCTCTGGGGGCTGGCAACGGCGAGTCTCTCTGGCAAGAGCACTGGTAAGCGATCCGCAGATTCTTTTACTTGATGAACCTACAAACCATCTCGATACCGACACCATTATCTGGCTTGAGAAACAGATCAGGCAATTCAAGGGCGCTATTTTGTTTGTCACCCACGATAGGGAATTTCTACAGAATGTGGCAACGGATATCGTCGACCTGGAAAGAGGCAAGCTGACAAAATGGGCAGGCACCTACGACGACTACCTACGGCGCAAACAAGCATCCATGGAACAGGAAGCCCGGCAACACGCCGAATTTGACAAAAAGCTCGCTAGTGAAGAAATATGGATACGTCAGGGGATCAAGGCAAGGCGTACCCGGAATGAAGGACGGGTTCGTTCCCTGCAAAAAATGCGCGAACATAGATCGGCGCGTCGAAATAGAAAAGGCAATGTCAAACTTGAAATTGACAAATCCTCCAACAGTGGTAAATTGGTAATTGAAGCAAAAAACATTAGTCACACCTATGTAGACAAGACCATTATTAGCGATTTCTCCACACGTATTTTACGTGGGGATCGAATTGGGCTTATCGGACCGAATGGAGTTGGAAAAACAACGCTACTTAAGATCTTGCTAGGGGAGCTAGAGGCAGAACGAGGAACCATCAAGCATGGGACAAAGCTCGAAGTCGCCTATTTCGACCAACTCCGCAGTCAGATAAATCTAGATCAAACAGTAATAGATGTAATTGGTCAGGGCCGGGACCAAATTACCATTAACGGAAAATCAAAACACGTTATCAGCTACCTCTCCGATTTTCTTTTCACCCCTGCACGGTCACGATCTCCAGTCAGTAGTTTATCTGGCGGAGAAAAAGCAAGAGTATTACTGGCGAAACTATTCAGCAAACCAACCAATGTGCTTGTCATGGACGAACCAACCAATGATCTCGACATTGAAACCCTCGAATTATTGGAAGAACTATTATTACAATTCGAGGGGACATTACTTTTAGTCAGTCACGATAGAAAATTCATGGATAACGTTATCACCAGCTCGTTTTCATTTGAAGGAGATGGAAAAGTCAATGAATACATAGGCGGTTACTCGGAGTGGTTGAGTCAGGTTACCCAAAAACCGGAAACAACTCCAGCCAGCAATTCGAAATCCATTTCCACAAAAAACATTAGCAAAACCACGACGGCTGGGAGGAAAAAATTGAGCTATAACGACCAGCGAGAGCTTGCTGGACTCCCAGAAAAAATCGAAAAATTGGAAAAACGACAAGAACTGCTAACCGAAACAACATCTGATGCTAGCTTCTATCAGCTTCCGCAAATGGAAGTATCAAGGGCTCTCCAGGAGCTCAAGGAAATCGGCGAGTCTCTGGATCAGTGTTATGAAAGATGGTCTGAACTGGATTCCTGAAGCGGGTAGATCCAACCAACTTTTTGCCAGTTGTTATACTAGGTTATTCAACAAAAGTCCGATCCAGCCATCCGCTTACCAGTTCGATCATTTGGTCTCCCTTTCCGGTGAAATAGTGATCAGCTCCCTCAACAGATATTTGCTCAGAGTACTTATTTCCACCTTGATCTAACATCTTCCTACGTTCGGGCACCATTGCTAACGGCCTTGGGAATTCATCCGCACCATAAATATCAAGCACTGGAACATTTATGTCAGCCAATGGGAAAGGTGTTTTCAGTTCTTGCCCCGCATCAGTTGCTCCTAGCCCCATCGCAACATATCCTTTGATCAAAGCATTTCCATTTGCATTCAACCAGTCATTCGTCATATGAGCGCCGCAGCTATGGGCCGCCAGAACAATCACGTCATGCCCTTCTTTCTTCAAAAAATCAATGGCTGTTTTGATTCTCTCGTGAGCATAGGACAATATGGGCAAATAGTCGTAATAGGTTTTTCCTTTTTCGAGCACAGGCATTTGAATCGCCAACGTACTCCACCCCCTTTCTGACAACCCGACCCTTAACGGACCAATCAGATTTTGTTCTTCCGGATTAACATCTCTCCCATGCATGAGAACAACCGCTCCCACAGGATTATCTAAAGGGACATAGATGGAGAGGAAATCGTGGTCATTACCATGAAGCCATACCACTTCACCGTCAAAAAGTCCCGGCTCGATTTGTTCGGAAATTCGAGCTTCACGCTCGAAATCAGGTGAAGAGGTAGCAGCTCCTTCTATAGCGAAACAGGAAAGGCAGAAAATCAACAGGAACTGCCATCGGCCAGGTTTTGTTTTTGCTAAAACCTTTGTTGTAGTTGTCGTTTTGATTGTCGTTGCGGTTATCATTTTGAATTTATTTCTGTCTGAGGAGAATAGAGCCATCGTAAAGCCAAAAGATAGAGCTAAAAAACGGCCACGTAATCTCTAATTCATATTAAGCCAGTATCGATCCAATACCGGAATTTTGCATTTGGTGCAAAGTGCTTTGGCACGCATATCCCAAAATCCATATGATTGGCGGCCAATCTACCCAGCATGGCAAACACTAATAACCTCTTTGCGATATTCAAATCCCGTAAGCACTGGCTGATAATTAGTCCCTCAACAAGCATGGTGCGAGTGGTTAGGCTTCATGTTCATTCTATCGGCCCATGCCGATTGATGTTGAGTTGTTGGTTTCGGTTTTGTTCAGTTCGTTAATTTCCACAGATTAGAAATCCGTTATCACTCCATTATCCTATATCTTGTGCGCTCGCCATTTACGAGCGCTTTTTTTAGCCCGCGTTAAACACAGCCATCGCTTCGCCACTTGCTATTTTGGCTCTCACCAGGTCCGCACCGTCTTTAATATCACGGCATATTCCGAGATGACTGAGCACGATCGACGATCCATAAATCAGGCTATCCATCGCCGGCCCTCGTACATTATTCAACGCACTGAGACCTTCTGCTGCCACACGCTCTACAACAGGTTTCAATACTTCGGTGTTCAACCAGGAAGTTTTTTCCATTGCGGGAAGGATGTCCTCCGCAACAGGAACCATGCGCAATTTTTGTTCTATCCCTAACTCCTGGGGAGAGAGCTTATATAAAGCCAGGTCGCCTTCATTATGATACCCAAAGTATCTTGATACCTGACTCAGCGAAGGAATACATCCACCTTCTACTCCTCGAATTATCATCCCCGAGTCATATCCGGCGTGTTTCGCTAATTGGTGGTAAACAGGAGGGTAGGCTTTGTGAACAAATCCTGTCATCAAGTGTGAACGTAATGCCCCACTAATTGGTTTTAGCACTACTTCCAAAGTCGACAGGCAGGTCCGCTTGACCATAGCGTCACGCAACCGCACCAGCCCATGCAACCCGGGAGCGATTTCTTTTTGGTCGAGATATGCCCAACCCAAGTTTTTTTCATCTAGACGCTTTACCGCTTCAGCTACACTGAGATTCACCCGTTTCCCAAGTAATTCAAGCACCATATGACTTGTTACCCCGTATTTAGGGCCAACAGAATGAACACCATGTGTATACGTCGGCACGCCACAAGATGCCAGGACCGCGGGAAGAAATGCCGTTACCGGCAGCCCTCTCAAATACCCATTAAAAGGATCAGTAATTGCCAACACCTCATCAGATTGGGTCGTAGCGGTTCTTAAGCCTTTTTTTAGCGCATTAAGCGCACCGAGATTTTCGTCATCGGTCTCACGCTTCATTCGAAGCGCAATTAACAGGATAGCGCTTTGTATCTGATCAACTTTTTCCTCCAAAATTAGCGACAAGGCATCTTCCGCCTGGTCAATGTCCAAAGACTTGCTTAATTCCGGGCCAGTTGCGACCAGTTGCAGGTAGGATCGCATACGAAGCTCTTCCCGACTAATACTCATTATATTTAGTCCTGGTTTTCAATATTTCTTCACCGAAAGTCGCACGCCATCAGCCAATTTTTAAAGCACATTGAAGAATCAAAAATTTTCTTCTTCTACCTCGAGATAACTCAGGCTTACAACCCGGCCAATGCTCTGTTCAAATCCATCCCAATCAGAAAATTCGGAAGTTCTCTCAACGACAATGGGCTTTATTTCAAAATCAGACAGTCCCTCCTCAAACTTTTCCTGCACGACCCGGTGTATCAGGTCGTTCAATCTCTTCGCATTTTGAATAATTCCTACCCCGTCTGTCATGCCATGGCCCGGTACTACTGTTTCAGGAGCAAGCCCAATAAGATGATCAAGGGTTTCGGACAAGCCGCCGAAATGCCCATCATCCATTCTTCCAAGCCGTTTGTTAAACACCAGGTCACCGGTAAACAGGACCTTTCCCGGCATCACCATGATAGCAATATCAGAAGTTGTGTGGGCCTTACCCTTGTGATGAATAGAAAACACTCGATCACCTATTTGGATCTGGTCTCCATCAACCACAGGCGAATCCGGAATTACTGCAACCGTTCCTTTTGTTCCACCGTTTGTCAGACGCCCCATTAAGTCGACCCAGTTTTCGGCTTCGCCGCTGCGAGCCAGCTGAATCAAATCAGGATGAGCATAGCTCCTGGCCTCAGGATATATATCGTGAATCGCCTGATTAGCCAACCAGTGGTCACCGTGGATGTGAGTGGAAAACAATGCTACAACCGGCAAATCAGTCACGGCTTTTATCTGCCCCAATACCATTCTTCCTGTTTGCACACTGCTGCCAGCGTCAACCACAACAACTCCTTCAGATGTAACAATGAAACCGGGGTTATTCATAAAGCCCTGGTTACTGGGGCTTGGTAAACCAGAAGGGCCGTGAATCACATAAACCGAATCGCTAACTTCAATTGCATGATATTTATCCCTTAGAGGCCCAGCCTCCTCTGAAGCATGGAGCACATTCCCAGAGACCACCAACAATGCGGCGCCCACCAGAATCATACCGGCGGCATTGTCAAAAAGCCGTTTCGTTTTGTAAAAAAAGTGGATAGTCATGATTACTCCGTAAATAACAACAGTTGTGAATAGAGATTACTCTGGATGCCCACCAGTCGAAAGCCCTGGGTACATGTTACCTAAGAATCTCAAACAAAGGCATAACTCCAGAGGTAGAGATAATTGGTATGCCCTATCCCAAAATGAATAGAACACGGAAACTAGCCATAAAATCAGCTAAACTCGTTCGCTGAGTTGACAATTAAATGGAACTATCTCTTGTTGTTACTAACCAAATAGTGGGGTTTCTAACCATTGATACCATAAAAATAAACTGAGGTGTCCGATGCGCTTTATTCGACTAGCACTATTCTGTTTTTCCAGATTGATGAATTCGTTCGCCAGAACTATCACCATAACGATGGTGTGTTGCATGGTAATACTTACGTTACCCTCCTTTTTTGCGACAGCAAATGCAAACACAGACAAGGGAGTAGACACCTCATCGATACCACAGGGAAAATTCCTGGGGGCGAAACAAACTACCCATCCAGAGTGGTTTAAGGAGAGCTTCCTGGAATTTGAAGACGATATCGACGAAGCCACAATGGAAGGAAAACGGGTAGTATTATATTTTCATCAGGATGGCTGCCCTTACTGCAATTTACTAGTAGAAAAAAACTTCAACGACCCCCTGATCTCAGACAAGATTCGAAACAGATTTGATCTGATCGCGATCAATATGTGGGGAGATAAAGAGGTAGTTCAGGTTGGTGGCAGGACTTTTACGGAAAAAACACTGGCAGCAGCCTTGTCTGTTAACTTTACACCCACTTTGTTATTCTTCACGGAAGATCGGGAAGTGGCACTCAGACTCGATGGTTATCATCCACCGGAGAAATTTGTCCACGCCCTTGACTACGTATCTGGAAAACAGGAGAAAATATCCACTTATCCTGCTTATCTCTCAAGGATCAATCAAAAGAGTGATGATGTTCCCCTCAATGAAAACCGATGGACCCGCTCTCCGCCTTTTGATTTGTCACAGTTAGGCGACAAACCCATCGCACTACTCTTTGAAGAGCCCAATTGCAGCTCTTGCAACTTACTTTACCAAAAGACATTTCAGGATCCGTCAGCAGAAGATTTGCTGGAACAGTTTCATGTGGTGCAATTAAACCGGTGGTCAAATACACCAATTACAAAACCGGATGGTAGTCCAACCACTGCCAAAGAGTGGGCAACGGAGCTTAACCTGGGATTTTCCCCTTCAATTGTTTTTTTCGATCAGCAAGGAACCAATGTGATGACCATTGACGCAATGTTCAAAACTTTCCACACCTTAGGTGTATTCGACTACATCGCATCAAAAACCTATCGCTCGGAGCCAAGCTTTCAAAGATACCTAACGGAACGTGCTGAGCACCTACGTAGCCTGGGACAGGATGTTGACATTTGGTCATATTGACTCCGTGATATAAAGGATAGCCAGTACTATCTGCTTACAAATTTAGCGCATCAACACTTGTCAATATATGCAAATGTATATTAAAGTTATTACATTGATTACTAAAGAGACAACAAAACGATGACTGAACACGATCTGGCAAACTCCGACAGCCCTCAAAGGGCGCTATTGATCGGTCGCCCAGTCCCATCGTTTCAGGCACGGAGCACCCATGGGGACATCTCTTTAGAGGATTATCGAGGAAAATGGCTGGTTATGTTTTCCCACCCCGCTGACTTCACACCCGTTTGTACTTCTGAATTTATCGCGTTCCAACGCTCAATTCACGAATTTGAAAACCGGAATTGTGCGCTGCTTGGACTCTCCGTCGACAGCATTTATTCACATGTCGCATGGGTTAAGAATATCCAGGAAAAATTTAATGTTGAGATTAGCTTCCCAATAGTCGAGGACATCTCCATGGCCGTCTCGTTCGCTTATGGAATGCTTGATGCTTCCTCTCAAAGCACGGCCACGGTTAGAGCTGTATTTTTCATCGACCCATGCAGCATTCTTAGAGCGAAAATCATCTATCCCATGCAGGTAGGTAGGTCAATATCAGAAATCATTCGCACTTTAAGCGCTTTACAAGCTGCTGATGAGACGGGCATGTCCGCCGCGGAAGGCTGGCAACCCAACGAGCCTTTAACCCCGTTAGCACCTACCACGGTCTCTCAAGCTAACTCAGTGACAACTTCCAGCGAACACGCCGAATGGTATTACACAGAAAGAAAAGTCATTCCACCGAATGAGAACAAACCGTCCACTCGGAAACACTAAATGCTAGCTAGTGAGAAAAAATTGGTGCATCACGAAGATAACACGCCGGGGCGCGACTGTGATCTCGACCAGCTGTGCAATACGTTGAAAGTGCTTGCCAATTCACAAAGGCTAAAAATACTTCGTCACCTACTCGATGGAGAAGCAGCAGTTGGAGAACTGGAATCCATGCTGGGACTAAAGCAACCCAACCTTTCTCATGAACTTCGAAAGCTCAGGGAGAGCGACATCGTTAAAACCCGGCGACAATCAAAGGTAATTTTTTATTCGATCTCTACTGAAAGCACTGAGAATATGATTAGAAATGCCCTGAACCTCGACCCAAAAAGGGAAAGGCAACACCAACCCATTCTCTCTACAAATGAAACCATTAAAAACCCACTTCATTGGGAAAAACAGGTTCACAACAGCCACTCCAATATGCCGAAAGAAGAATGCGGACACTTTCCCACCATACAATATCGTTAAAAAATGCTCACATATGGAGAATATCATGCCCCCCATACACCCAATAATTCCTGCCAGCGTTATGGTTTTTGTCATGCTGCTTACAACAGCTCCATTCGCTCATGCAGTTAACACTGACAGCGCATCTACCATCTCTCATTCTCTATCCCATGATGTGCCGATTTCGATGCAGAGCGATAGCGAGGAAAATCCCGAAGAAGAGGAAGAACCCGACTGTTAGAGTGGTCTAAGCAATATTCACAAGCATGTTGAAAACACACTGTTGAAGAGCGATATCCATCATGATACCTAAGATTTTTTCAATACCCGATTTTGTAACCAACTGATTAACCAACGAGGAAAATAAAATGAAAATCCATAAATTAATAACCATAACTGCGCTCACAGCAGGGCTGAGTTTCAATGCATTAGCTGAAAATAAACCTGTAGGCATCACACCAGATATGATGTCCATAACGGTGACTCACAATGGCGAAGCTGTTGAAATAAAACGGAATCAGGATAATTCCAATACCGTCATTCCAGCTTTTGCCAAGACTTCACGGCATTGCCCTCCTTTTTGCATCCAGCCCATGTCCCTTGCCGAAGGCGTGGAGACCCTTGGAGAACTGGAAGTACTTGACTATGCGGCCAGGATGGAAGGTGGTGACAAGAGCATTCTTCTAATTGACTCCCGCACACCAGATTGGGTAGCGAAAGGCACCATTCCTAGCGCCGTCAATATTCCATGGACAGAACTTGTACCCGCCAAAGGTGCAACAACAGAGGGTATTGTCAGTGTCATGAGAGACCAGTTCAATGTTAAAGTAGTGGAAGGGGCGGATGAAATCGCGATTGACGATGCAATAGCAAACAATCAGGTATCGGAAGTATTCGATTATTCTGATGCGAGAACACTTGTTCTATTCTGCAATGGGATGTGGTGTGGTCAATCCCCAGCCAGCATTAAGACTCTCCTCAAATATGGCTACCCTGCGGAAAGCATCAAATGGTATCGCGACGGAATGCAATCCTGGGAAATTCTTGGTTTCAATACTGCAAAACCATAGTCAAAAATATCGCCAAAGCTATAGTCAAAACTTAGTCTGGCAATTGCAGAAACAATCCATATTAGCGTCAATAGGCAATGAATCAAGGGCGACGTAAGTCGCCCTTTTTTTGCCCTAAACTGCTAAGGCAAAACTAGCTCGATTGGATATCCCACTTCGGGCAGAGGATTACTAGAAACCACTTTAATCAGCGCGAACCCGGGACGGGTATACCTATCCACCGACTCCACACGACCACTAAAATGGTTAACCTGCCCCGACGCTTTAACGCGTAGTTCGAGCACCTCCCCGTTCTGCGGTACTGCCTGCTCACCTATTTGCATACTGATAGTCACAACTCTTTGCCTGGAACCAAGCAAGATGACTGGCAAATTAGCAGAATCAATAGCGATACGCTCACCGGCATGGAAACCAAGCCTGAGGACATCTCCATCCACCGGAGCAACGAGTCGAGTCTGTCCAAGTTCAAAACGACGTTTAGCATACTCCGCTTTTGCCTCATCCAATTCCATCATCGCCTGTAAAAAGGTCAGCTCGGATAGTTGGAGTTCTACCCGGGATAAAGAACCCTCCTCATAAAGAACAGTATCTCTTTCGAAAGATCGTTTGGACTCCTCAAGTTGGGCAGCAATCGCCACTTTTCTCGATTTGGCCGATTCGAGGGAAAAATAGACATGTTCATTTTTCAATTCTGCCAGCAAATCCCCTGCTTTCACTGCATCCCCGACCTTAACATGTACCTTTCCGATTTCTCCATCAACCCCCGGATTCAATTTATAAACATGCGCGAATTCGACACGCCCGGTAAAGTTATCAGCGTAGGGACTCCCTGAAAACCCAAAAAGAGCCATGGCTAAACAACAAAGTATCAACAATTTATTATTTGTCACAATGAACTATACCTTCAATAAATTTCATATAAACCCAACCCTAAATAGATCGATTTCTGAGACAACGATTAATTCAGATCACCCTCAGCAAAAGAAACACCTCCCAATAGCGCGCCAATCTCTTCCCAGACGAAAGCACGTTCGTATTCTGCTTTTTTCTGGCGATATAGCGCCTTTGCCACCTCAGCGTTCGCACTTCCAATACGCGCACGGACCTCCATTTCGTATTGCAGCCTCACTTTATCCAACTCCAACTCCCGATAAAGCAGTTCTGCCTTTGCCGCACCAACTTCGCTATTTAGCACACCAAGTTTATGGACCAACTCTAGAACTTTTTCCCTCAGTCTATATTCCAGAGAATCCAACTCCGCCCTGGCCTTTTCGACCTGAATCTGTTGCTGCTCAATGTCCGCCTTCTTACGCAAACGTTGCCCAATTGGGATGTCCAAATAAACCACTGCGCGGTATTGGTCACGACTACCTGAGAAATGTTCCGCATACTCGGTGCCCTGGACTTGCAAACCCAATGTCGGATCCCATTTTCGGGAAACCAGTAACAACCTCTGCTCCGCTTCCTCCAGGTTTAGTCTACCCCGGGCAATTGCTGGAGACTCGCTTAGAACTCTCGCGAAAAGCTCATCGTAGTCCGGCAACTCCCTTTCATAATTTGATAACAAAGGCTCCACCACCTGGCTAGGAAAGGCGTTGGGTCTATTTAACACCAGCGCTAATCGTAAACGGCTCATCCGTTGGACATTGGCAGCCTCAAGCCGGCTCACCAGAAATGACTGATACCGGGACTCTAGCCGGCGGACTTCTATTTCGGAGGTTTCTTCATATATATCCATACTATCTCGGGCGCGGTCAAAGGCCAGATACGATAGCGTCATTTCCTCGTCTATGGCTGCATAACCATAATCGGCAATAATGACATCAAAAAAAGCACGAATAATATCGACCCTCATTTGTAAATGTGAACGGCGCTGATGCTCGGCTAATGCAGACATTCTGGTATCAATAATTTGATTAGACGCCGAATCACGCCCAAAACGACTGATAGGTTTATGAATAAAAATAGATATCCGGCTATCGTCAACAAAATCGTGCCCCGGATCCATCAACCTATCCACCTGACGCCACTCCAACCTCATATCAACTTCTGTTCCCATTTCCGCTTTAAGCGATAACCTTTTCATCTCCGCCTTTTTGATTTCCAGGCCTGAGGTCCTAAGACGCGGATGCTTCTCATCCAACATGGAAAGTGCCTGAGCAAGCGTTAATCTCCGGGGAAAGGGCTGATCATCCGCCATCGCGATGCTGGAGGTGAATACAACGAACATGAATACGAATGACAGCAGAAGATTCATGGTCACAACCATTGCAGACGCAAATGCAGACACTTGTGACGAAGTGGTACCTGGACTGCTGGAACGGTTTCCCAGCAATCGGAAACCAGTACCACCCACCCAGATACTCAGCGGTCCTAAAGAGATTCGTTTTTCATGAGGATTCATTTTATATAACAAACAATCCATTAACGGGAGATGTTTTTAACCGGGTTGGTTAGCACGGCGATATCGATTAAAGCGTTCGGTGTGATAGTGACCTTCCGTCACAAAGCGACCAAGCAAAAGAAAGTCATGCGCATTCTTTAACGCTCCTGTGTAACGGGTAATAAGGGAGCCCGATGCATCGAAAAACGCGAATACCGGAGTTGCGCGTACGCGAAGCGACTTGAGCGCGAAATCTTTCGAAGTCATCTCTTCTCCGTTGAAATCCACAACGGGAACATCTCCCTCAGCATCCACGCTAATCACCCTAAAATTTTCATGAAAGTAGTCCTGTACACTGACCCGGTTTAACACCTGTTGCTTCATTCTCATACACCATGGGCAGTCTTTGGTTTCAAACATTATCAGAACGCCCTTCTTTCCTTCTTCTATTGCTATTGCCGCCTCTTCCTGCAAGTCCCCAAAAGAAACATCGAAAAAGGTATCGGCACCATCAGCGATATTATCTTCGGTTATTTGAGCGAGACCAGTATTCCAAATCGAAAACAGGGCAAGGACAACCAAAACAGTTACATTCCATTCAATACTTTTTGCCGGCCCACCCAATCTGTTAATCTTCATCTATTTCGAACCCCTCGATAGTCTTAAATTCGATAGTCTTAAATTACTTTCGCAAAACCACAGCTCATTACACCAAACACCAATCGGTGATAAAGATCGGCGATAAAGATCGATATTAGCCCCGATGAGACAATATTCACGGAGTAAGGATGAAATAGACCGCCTTACAAACCAGGAATAGGGCAGAAAACCAGAATTGACGCCTTCCTAATCAGACTCTTTATCCTATTTTGTTATAGGAGTTTAGCGACTAACCAGAACGATTATCAATAGCCCCTTGGCTTACCCAATATCCCCATTGCGCAATATGATCGTAATACTGCCTGTTATAGAATTAGGTCCAAATGACGCCAAAATTAGCGTCAAAAACCGCACTTAGAACATCAATGCCGTGAAATATCTCCCTCTTCTGTTTGACATTACTGACAAACCCTGTCTGATTGTAGGCGGCGGAAAAATAGCAACCCGAAGGGCCCAGAATATTTATAATGCAAATGCCCGTGTTGATGTTATCAGTGTCACAACAACGGACCAGATAGCCCAGATAGCCACGGAATCAGGGGGTAAGGTTATCCTCCGATCATGGCATTCGAACGATATAAAGACATACTATCGATTTGTAGTTGCCGCAACAAATGATGAAAGAACTAATGTTAAGATTGCTGAAACATGCAAACAGCTTGGCATCCCTGTAAATGTTATCAGCGATTCAACGCTTTCTGACTTTTCGTTTCCTGCTGTCATCGATCGTGATCCTTTGACGATTACTGTTTCAAGTGGCAGCGCTTCCCCTATTCTAACGAAACTACTGGCTCAGCGCATTGATGCTTTGATTCCACAAGGTTATGGAAAACTCGCTACCTTAATCCGCAGATATCGCCATAAAATTAGAGAGAACATTCTGTCCCCTGGCAATCGCAAACTTTTTTGGGAAAGAGTTCTAACAGGGAACATTGCTGAACACATCTTTTCTGGCAACCAGTCTCGGGCGGAGGAGTTATTGCTAAAGTCCCTTACTGATCCCGAGAACACGACACCCAAAGGAGAGGTATACCTGGTTGGTGCTGGACCTGGAGACCCTGACCTATTAACGTTCCGAGCTTATAGATTGCTCCAACAGTCAGAGATTGTTCTTTATGATCGACTGGTATCGGAAAAAATTTTATCTCAGATTGGTTCGGACAAAAAAATGGTTTATGTTGGAAAACAACGATCAAACCACTCCGTCCCTCAAGGAGATATAAACCAGCTGCTGGTTGACTATGCTGTTGCCGGGAAAAGAGTTGCCCGTCTAAAGGGTGGGGATCCGTTTATTTTTGGCCGAGGCGGGGAAGAGATCGAGCTACTTGCTAGCAGACAGATACCATTTCAGGTGGTACCGGGAATCACTGCCGCCTCTGGCTGTGCCAGCTATAGCGGAATTCCACTGACTCATAGGGATCATGCACAGTCAGTCAGGTTTGTCACTGGACAGTTGCAGGATGGAACCGTGGATCTTCCTTGGGACCAGCTTGTTGCACCGAACCAAACCGTTGTTATTTATATGGGATTAAATGGATTACCTGCAATTTCGACAAACCTTATCCGCTACGGTATGAATTCAGAAACACCGGCGGCGATGATCGAGCAGGGAACCACCCTTGATCAAAAAGTCCATATTTCTACCATTGCAAAGCTACCAGACATGGTTGCCAGCCACTGCATCAGACCACCAACACTACTAATCGTTGGTAGTGTGGTATCGCTACACCACTCACTCAATTGGTTCGGAAATTCATCTCCATCAAAGAAATAAAAATCAACCATTTCAACTTCGAAAGAGGAGCATTTTATGACGAGTTTCACTCCTATTCAATCCTTACTAGGCGGCATGCTAATTGGAACCGCCGTGATTATTTTAATGGCCTTTTTAGGCCGTATAGCTGGCTCCAGCGGAATCATCGGTAGCCTTCTACCCCCCAAATTGGCCAATGATAAAAGCTGGCGCATCGCCTTTTTAATCGGGTTGCTCATCGCTGCATTTCTATTGGATACGGTCGCCGATTATTCAGCCGTCATTCAAAACATCACCACTGAGCCAATGCTAATCATAGGTGGGTTACTCGTTGGCATTGGCGTAACTCTCTCCTCTGGCTGCACTAGTGGACATGGTATATGCGGCCTGGCGCGCCTTTCCCCCCGATCCATTGCAGCCACTCTAACCTTCATGGCATCCACGGCTGTGACTGTTTTTATCGCCAAGCATTTAATAGGACAATAAACATGATCATCATCATTTCATTACTTGCCGGGGTGATTTTTGGCTTCGGAATTCTGACTTCCGGAATGGCAAACCCTGCAAAAGTACAAAACTTTTTCGATGTAGCCGGTACATGGGACCCGAGTCTAGCGTTTGTCATGGGTGGAGCGCTGCTTATCACAACACCGGGTTACTACCTCATTCTTAAGATGAACAAACCCTTGCTCGCCGAAAAATTCAATCTATCCACGAATAAGAAAATAGACTCTACACTGATCATTGGCTCTATCATCTTTGGCATAGGTTGGGGCATTACTGGGTATTGTCCCGGTGCAGTATTACCCGCAGTAGGGACAGGTAATCATAGCGCTCTACTTTTTTGTGTTGCTATGGCGACGGGGATGATGGCAGCCCGATTAATTCGAAGCAGGACTCTCTAGGGACTGTTGACATTCGGCAATAAAAAAACATCAGATTAACTCATAGAACTTCTCTCGATCCTGCAACTATCGTAAAGACCAAATTCAGATTGAAACTCACCCAATGAACATACTTACCAAGCCAGAGGTTACCGGTTTTTTTGATAAAGACACAAACACCGTCAGCTACGTTGTAAGAGACCCTACGTCACAATCCTGCGCGGTCATCGATTCTGTCACAGATCTAGACTACGCTGCGGGACGAATCCATTACCAATCAGCGAACCAGATTATTGAACATATCAGTCAAAATGACCTGATACTGGAATGGATAATTGAAACTCATGCCCATGCAGATCACCTATCTGCTGCTCCATATATACAGGAAAAGCTCGGGGGGAAAATTGGAATTGGACAAAAAATTACCATGGTTCAGAAAGCATTTGGGCAGGTTTTCGGAAATAGTGAGCAATTTCGAACCGACGGCAGTCAATTTGATCGACTGTTCTCTAACAACGATTCCTATGAGATTGGAAACATGAAAGCCGTTGCCATTTCGACTCCCGGGCACACCCCTGCGTGCATGAGCCATGTTATCGGTGATGCCATTTTCGTGGGAGATACTATTTTTATGCCAGATGGTGGCACAGCAAGAGTTGACTTTCCGGGAGGAGACGCCCGCCAGTTATTCCAGTCAATTCAGAGAATCCTTTCTTACCCCGAAGAAACCCGACTGTTTGTTTGCCATGATTATGGACCAAATGGGCGCGATTTTAGATGGCAAACATCTGTCAGAGAGCAAAGAGAAAATAGCATTCATGTTAGAGATAATATGACAGAGGAAGAATTTATCACCATTCGGACTGAGCGTGATAAGCAGCTCGGCATGCCGAAGCTTATCATTCCTTCAATTCAGGTGAATATTCGGGCTGGACATCTACCTGAAAAAGATCCGGGGGGTACCCGATTCATTAAAGTTCCCCTTAATGTTTTATGATTTCTTCCTACAGGATAAGAACGTAGAACAACACAAAATCGGGGAACCACTGGTGTGATAGTCGCTCTAACAGGCGTACAAATCCTTGATTATTGGCAACATGAAACGACACCTACCTGCATACATAAAACGGATTAGCTCCCGTCTCTGGATGTGCCTCTTTATTACTCTTTCAGGTGAGGCGCAATCAGACCAGGAAGCACTGGGGAAGATCCATAACTGGATCAAGAATGAACATCCATTTGTCAACCACATTCAAGGAGAGCGGTTAGAATCAAAATTGGGCGATGATTCAAGCCTTGTACTGTTTGATGTGAGAGAGCAGCCCGAGTACGAAATTAGCCATCTTCAAAATGCAATCCGGGTTGATCCGGATATTAGCGCGAAAGAGTTCGGTGAACTTTACGGATCAAACCTCATGAATAAGACAGTAATATTTTATTGTTCGGTTGGAAGAAGATCATCAGTACTTGCAGAAAAAGTACAAAAGCAGCTTTTGGAACAGGGTTCAACTCGGGTACTAAATCTGGAAAATGGGATATTTGGCTGGCACAATGAAACCAGAAAACTAACGCGGGGAACTGATGAAACCGAATTTGTCCATCCTTATAGCTGGCGCTGGGGAAGGCTCATTGAGCGCGAGGATTTAATTCGGTACGACCTGGACTAAACGTTAACGACTACCCACCAGAGTAATCGCTTTTTCGATGGATTTCTCAAGATAATAACCATAATAGTCCGGGGTCATTAACCCAACCATTCGTTCAACCAATTCGTTTTTTTCATCGTCAATGAAAATCACAGTTGGTGTGAAATCTGAATCGTAAGCAGAAAGAAAATCTCTGGTCGAGATTACCCGACCACCTTTATCGATAATGGTTTCACCCGCGTCAATGGAGACTTTAGCAAAGATCGCCCGATCTGCAAATTCTCCACTGGAAATAATCGCTGCAAAAAACTCACCTTCCACCCGTCGACAATATGGGCAATCAGATTGGTCTACCATGAGCACCACTGGCTGGCTGGTTTCTTTCGCGAGTTTCGATATGGCTTGCCAATTTTCTGCTATTCTCATTTAGATACTATCGAATGTGTTAGTCAGTTCACAAAGGAAGCGATAAAAAGGGCGTTGACTCTCACCAACACCCTTCGTCTAGACTGGCAGCAAGCCAATTAGAAACTGACTAACTGCCCAGCAAGGTTTTGAGGGTAATTGACCTATTGAGGAACCCTCGCCTGCCACAAGCCCCCTTCACGCTCATGCTGAGCCACAGCATCAGAGGCTTGTTCATGGGCTTTCGCTACTAATTTCACTGCCTCTTCATTCTCACCAGCTTCATTAGCAGCTTTCGCTTTTTTCAGGAGCTTTTTGGTATCTCTCCATTCAAAACCTAATTTAGCGGCGGCCTGGCGTTGTTCATCAGCGGCTTTCCATGAAGCTTCAAATTCATCACTTGCCATGGCGCTGGAAATCAACCCCTCGGACCATGTCGCCCCCAGATTGAAAATAGGGATCTGGATCAAATAGATTATCAGCAACTGATTCGAGTACGGTTAGCAAATTTTCCCCGGTCATGTCCTGAACATAGGTCTCGCCATAGGTCATAGCCGTCTGGGTCATAACATCTTCCATGGTAATCCATTCCCCCGATAACACACTGGTACCCCAACGAAATCCGGGGGACAACGAAATATCTGCTCCATATTCATGCCGAATTGCGTCACAAATAAGCTGATCCCAGGTGCCCATAAAATTCCCTCTTCGAAACAGAACCCGGTCAGACTTCGCCAATTTTTCTGTCAGAATAGCGTCATATTTCCGGCCAAGACGAAGTGGATTTACCTCAAACGCCTCGGCACGGGACTCGATCACCTGATCATCATAAGCCTGCCCTCTCAATGTAGAAATAAAGCTGGCGACTCCGGGATCAGCATCAAGTAGTTTTTCGAATACGGGGACCAGGTGATACTGCATTCCTTTAACTTCACCTTCATCAATATCAAAGTCCATCACACCAACAAATTTTCCATTGGTTCCCGCATTTGTGACCATGCACGTTCCGCCATCAGGGGTAGTCACATTAATTGGGACCGGAACGCCATCATGAGTGTGTCCACCAAAAATAGCATCAATGCCATTGACTCTGGATGCGAGTTTTAAATCCACGTCCATTCCATTATGAGACAAGAGGATAATAGCGTCCGGAGCTTCTGTTTCCTGGATGGTATGAACCAATGCAATCATCTCTTCTTCCCTTATTCCAAATGACCAGTCAGGAAAAAAGCCCTGGGGATTAGCATTGGCTGTACGTGGGAAAGCCTGTCCTATAACGCATATTTTTCTTCCAGCAATAACACGGGATGTGTATGGTTTGAATGCTATCCCTTCGTCTTCATCAAACAATCCCAACCCACCATATCTATCTGTCATCTCAAAATAGGAATCATCAAATAAGCTGTCTTCCTTAATCCGAATATTTTGGCTCAGAAACTCACCCTTGAAGCGCTTGAGATTGGCAAGAAACTCCTCCTCGTGATAGGTAAACTCCCAATGGCCCGTCATAATATTCACATCAAGCAGATTGGAGGCATCGACCATATCCACTCCCCGGGTCCAAAGCGCAGTAGCCGATCCCTGCCATAAATCGCCTCCATCCATAGTAAGCGTATTCTCAATACCTCCCGCCTGAGCCCGCATTCGATCAAGTAGTGTTTTTATCTGGGCAAACCCTCCCATCCGACCATATTTCCGCGCATTGGTCTCAAAGTCCAGATTGGTATACGCATAGGATTCGATGCTGCCCGGTTCAATTCCAGCTCTATCCAACAGGGCTCTTCCTACAAGATGGGGGAGCTGTCCCTTAGCCTCGCCTACGCCAAGGTTAACATTGGGTTCCCGGTAGTAAACCGGTAGCAGCTGGGCATGGGTGTCTGTGGTGTGAAGCACTCGGACACTCCCCTTTATGGGAATATCGTATAGAGTTTCCAGGCTTTCCGCATTGGCCAATTCAAGAATATCATTGCGTACGGCCAGGGTACCTGTTGCAGCGAAACCAATCAATTTCAAGATAGTTCTTCGATTAAGTTTTGTCATAGGAAGTTTCTAATTCGACTAATTTAAAATGAGAATAGGCTATTTTAGGATACTATCAGAGTTGCATTAGGCCAGAGTTGATAGGAGCTGTTTTCACTTCCAACTCTCGACCCTTACCTTACCTTCTCAACCTTACCTTCTCAAACCTACTTTAATCAGGCCAAGGAATTGTATCTTCCTTTATGGATATAGTGACTCTAGCGTCATTATCCCCGTGAGATATCGCACCGATCCGTTTCGCTGTATAGAATACATTCAGAATATGAAAATTCTGGCATTCAGATTGTTAGCACCCCAGCACATAAAAACCGCTGTTACAAAGAATTGCTTTCTTTATTTGGTCTACTCGTCTACTAATATCATCAATTGGCCATCAAATTAGCCATCAATTGATAATGCCCTGAAATTCATATCATCCTTAATACTTAACAAAATTTAAAGATCAACAACATGACTGAAGCCAATCAGGAACTAGATGCCAGAAATCTGAATTGCCCTCTTCCTATTTTGAAGGCAAAAAAAACCATTAACAAAATGGAATCCGGTCAGGTTTTAAGAATTCTTGCCACGGATCCAGGCTCGGTCAAAGACTTCGAAGCCTTTGCCAGACAAACCGGCAACGAATTGCTTGAGTCAACAGAGTCTGGCGATGAATTTCATTTTTTGCTGCAAAAAAAGTGACTAAACACTCAACACTGAATTGGAAATCATGTGAACCACATTTTCCTCAATATCCGGAGTAACCCGTGGAACTTGAACATTATCAACAAATAGCCCTTTACGGATTTATCGGTGCACTTATCTTGGGTGCCATCGCAAGCCGAACTCAATTTTGTACCATGGGAGCGGTTAGTGACTGGATTAACATGGATTCACTAACTCGAATGCGTGTTTGGTTTCTCGCCATAGGAGTGGCTATTTTAGGAACTCAGGCAATGCATTTGAGCGGTATGATTGATCTTAGAGAATCGATTTATCTAAATACAAACTTCACATGGTTAGGACATATTCTGGGAGGATTTATCTTTGGCGTCGGGATGACTATGGCATCAGGCTGCGGGCAGCGAACATTGGTCAGATTAGGCGGCGGAAACTTGAAATCGCTGGTTGTCTTTCTGGTGATGGGAATTACCGCCTATGCAACTCTAAGGGGGCTGTTCGCTCTGATTCGTTTAGAGATAAATGGACCCACAACCGTCGATCTCACCGAAACAGGCCTCACTACTCAGGGTCTTCCAGGACTTCTTGGTTACCTCACAGGCATTTCCGCTGAACTCGCAGGTTTCATTTGTGTGGTTGTCATTGCTGGAGGTGCCATCGCCTTCTCCCTTCGGGATAGTGAAGTATGGAAACAATTCGATAATCTGCTAGCGGGGATAGGCATTGGCCTAATTATAGTAGGTGCCTGGTATACAACCGGTGTATTGGGATACGATGATTTTGACCCCCTACAACTAGAAGCAGCTTCTTTTATCGCTCCAGTTGGAAATTCAATTAGCTACGTGATGACCTATACTGGTTCAAGTATCAATTTTGGCATTGCCGTGGTTTTTGGGCTAGTTGCCGGCGCGTTCCTCTACAGCATTGTTTCCGGCACTTTTCGTTTGGAAAGCTTTAGTGACAAAAATGATTTCATCAATCACTTTATCGGCGCCATCATGATGGGGTTCGGTGGAGTACTTGGACTAGGTTGTACTATTGGACAAGGTGTTAGTGGAGTATCCACTCTCGCCATTGGCTCAATAATTACGCTAATATTCATCATTACAGGATCTGTTTTTGCATTAAAAATGCAATACTATCTGTACGATGATCTTGGCTGGAAATATGCTTTGAAATCTACATTAAGAGATGCGATTCCACACGCAAGAGATTAACCAGGGAAAACCCATGCCAGGAAATCGTACACCAGGAAAACCCCGCCATAGGAAAACCCCACCATAGGAAAACATAGACCAGGCTTCCCAGATGATACCCAATGTCCCTTGTCAATATTGAGTTTACGCTGTTTTCTGCTTTCTATTCTCCGCTCATCCTTACCATGGGCGGAGGGTTTCTGAAACAGGAGGGACTTGAATATACCTGGACCGTTTCGCCCCCAGGGAAATCAGCTATCCAGGGAATCATTGACGGTACCGCTGACGTTATTCAATCAGCTCCGAGCCAAGGGTTTAACCCGCAACATTCCACCATAGGAAGTGCCCAGCCGGAAATTCGCCACTTTGCACAAATTAACGAAATGGATGGCTTTTTTATTAGTGGCCGAAAAGCGGATCCGGATTTCCAATGGAAAAAGCTCGAAGGAGCAGAAGTCGTCATGTTTAAAGGCGGTCAACCAAACGTCATGTTCCGCTATGCCTGCCACAAAGCAGGCATAGATTATGATAGCATTATTCCGATCACGCCCGGCGGACCAAAAGCAATAGACGATGCATTTAGAAATGGAGAAGGGCAGTACGTCCAACAACAAGGACCTTTTCCCCAACAACTGGAAGCCAACAACATGGCCTCTATTTTATCCATGTCGGGACCATTGGTTGGAGAGTGTGCGTTCTCCAGTCTAGCTGCATCGAAACAATGGTTGGAAACTGACGAGGCAGAAGCATTTTGCCAGGCTTATCGCAAGGCACGAGAGTTTATTAATTATGCAGAGGCTAAAGAAATAGCAGAAATTCAACTACCATTCTTTCCACAAACCACCCTTGACATCCTGGAATCCTGCATAAAATCCTACCAGAAATTAGGTTGTTGGACCTCTCATATTGAAATTACAAAACAGGCATTCGACGCTACTCAGGATATTTACATACGTATGGGATCACTTTCCGAAAAAATTCCATATTATAAAGTCTGCTCTCTTCCCCCAGAATCCTGATCAACAGAGACGACTGCAAGAGGGACAGTCACGAAGTAATTGGCCCATTAACAGACAGAATTACCATCAGGTTGAATCAGACCTGGTCATTATCATTGATGCTATTTATTCCACGACAGGATAATCGCGATAGAATAATATGGAGATAGGATCAACTATCGATTATCAACTTACGAAAAACGAAGGGCATCCTTATTATCGCAATACCACTTATAGGTATCCATCAGCCCTTCTTCCAACTCAATATCGTGCCGCCATCCAAGTCGATGTAACGTATCCATGTTAAGATATTTACGCATCGTTCCGTCTGGTTTGCTCGTATCAAAATCAATATTCCCGCGATAGCCCGTCACTTTAGCCATGGTCTCGGCGAGCTCTCTGATTGAAAGATCTTCACCAGTACCGACATTGAGATGGGATCGGAATAACGTGGTGTTTTGTTCCAATTCAGCTTTATCTATATTCATTACGTGCACACAGGCTCGTGCTAAATCATCTACATGAAGAAACTCTCGACACGCCGCGCCGGTCCCCCAGACAGTTACGTTTGCTAATCCCCTGATTTTCGCTTCATGAAACCGGCCCATTAAGGCAGGAATAACGTGACTGTTTTCCGGGTGAAAATTGTCATTTGGACCATATAGATTGGTCGGCATTACGGACCTAAAGTCTGTTCCATATTGACGGTTATATGACTCACACAGCTTTATACCGGCTATCTTCGCTATAGCATAGGGCTCATTTGTTGGTTCCAGTTTTCCCGTAAGTAGAGCAGATTCATCCATTGGTTGATCAGCGAGCTTCGGATAAATGCATGAAGAGCCCAAAAACAACACCCGCTCTACCTGCCTAAGATATGACTGATGGATCAGATTCGTCTCTATCATTAGATTTTGATAGATAAAGTCGGCGGGAAAAGTATCGTTTGCATGAATGCCCCCAACCTTCGCCGCACAAATGTAGACCTGATCAACCCGTGCATCCCCCATAAACTGCTCAACCTGGGATTGGCTTGTCAAATCCAGCTCCGCCCTCGAACGGGTCAATACCGTATGATATCCGTCACTTTCAAGCCGTCTTTTCACCGCTGCACCAACCATACCATTGTGGCCTGCGACGAAAATACGTTTGGATTTTACCTGAGAACTATTTTGCATTTTTCCTGTTTTTTCTTCTTCATCGAACAATAATGAACAATGGACCCATTTTCTCAGTGGTATTGCACACCCGCTTTTTTGGCCCGCTTCAATGTCAGTTTCGCATAGATTAGTTGTATAACCAAGAATGGGATAAAAACGAAAAGTCGTTCATTGCCCGGAATATTAACAATCCATAGCGCTCCTAATCCCTGAAGAAAAGCCATACAGCTGAGTAGCAACGTTACCTCCAAATGGGTATAACCGCTACGCACCAACAACTGGTAAAGATGGGAGCGATGAGCCTGTAGTGCTTTCTCTTTATTGAGCAGACGACGAAAGAAGGTAAATAACGTATCGAAAATGAAATGGAACAATAACATGGGCATCACCAGGAAAGACGTATGGGATGCATCGTACCGCGCTGCAATGATTGCCAAAGTTGCAAAAACAAAACCAAGAAAAGCGCTACCGACATCTCCCATGAATATTTTTGCGGGAGGGGCGTTATAAATGAGAAAACCGACAGCACCTGCGATGATGGTATAACAGGAAATATATACAAAAGTACTGCCCGCATAATAGCTAATAATCATGAAAAACAACGCCGAAATCACAGCGGTGCTCGCCACTAAACCATCGATTCCATCCATGAAGTTATATGCATTAGTCAGCCCCAAAATCCAAAAAAAGGAAACCACGTAACCTATCCAACCAAGAGGCAGTTGATCCGCCCAGGGCATCGACAAGGTATCGATGACAATTCCGCAGTAAAGCACGACAACAACAGCAACTACATGGGTAATCAGTTTAAAAACCGCTGTTTTTTCTGAGAAGTCATCTAAAAATGAAATGATGGCGATCAAAATAGAAGAACTCACAAATCCAATCATATATTTTTGTTGAGCACTCCCACTTTCGGCAAATAAGGCTATCGCCACCATGCCAATCAAAAAGGTCGCAACGATAGAAATACCACCACTTTTAGGGATGGCACTTTTGTGGGAAGATCGGTGATTTGGATGATCGAGAATCCGGACAAATTTTAACATTCCCCATGTGATCAATGTCGCGACAATGGTCAGTGCCAAGCCGAAAAGGATATGAAAATATAGTTCCGAAACTGCCACTAGTTTTCCGTTAAATGAGCTCGTGATGGAGTTTGAGCGATCTTTGTTCTCAATCACACAAACGATAAGAGTGGTTTAAGCCAGGAAAGCGTTCTCCAACCTAAACGCTAATCTGCGTATAACGACAATTGGTAAATATAAAAATCAACCAGGTTCAAACGTCGGGATTATAAGTCTCAACCATTTCAAAAAGAAGCTTCTTGATCCGCTCTTCATCGTTCGCCTCAATACTTTCCTGTAAGTCTTCGAGGCATTTTTCAAGATAAACCAGATTTGGAGCTCGCTCCACTTCCCTCATTATTCTTGGGTGAAAAGTCGGCACCGAAGATTCTGAAATAAGTAACTCCTCAAACAGTTTTTCTCCATCCCTCAGTCCTAAAAATTCAATCTCGATCCCGTTTTCTGGATAATCATTTTCCTTGATATCCAGCCCGCTGAGTCGGATCATTTTTTTTGCGAGATTAACGATAGAAACCGGTTCCCCCATGTCTAGCACAAAAACATCACCGCCCTCTCCCATCGCTCCGGCCTGTAGCACTAGTTGAGTGGCCTCCTTAATGGTCATAAAATATCGAATAATTTCTGGATGTGTCACAGTGACCGGCCCACCTCTCTGAATTTGATCTCTAAAAAGTGGCACCACGGAACCAGACGAATCCAATACGTTACCAAAACGAACCATGGTAAAACGGGTTTTCATTTGTGGTCTTTGGCTAAGATCCTGTAAAAGCAATTCGGCCAATCGTTTCGTGGCACCCATAATATTCGCAGGTCGTACCGCCTTGTCCGTAGACACCAGGACGAAAGTAGTTACTGATGCATCTATCGCCGCCAAGGCACAGTTTCTTGTGCCCATCACATTATTTACTGCGCCAATAAGCGGGTTCTTTTCTACTAGAGGGACATGCTTATAGGCCGCCGCATGATAAATAGTTTGCACCCCATAATAACGACAGAGGTAACTCAAACGATTTTTATCCAATACAGACCCCAAAGAAATCTCTGCATGGAAGTCCTGTTCCACAAGCTCTCGTTCCAATTGATACAAATTGAACTCACTGTGGTCGAATAGCACCAGTCGCTTTGGGTTTAATTGGCTGATTTGCCTTGAGAGTTCTGAACCAATAGAACCACCGGCGCCAGTGACCATCACCACTTTTCCGGTAATATCGGCATGCAAAAGGCCGTCTATTGGTGCAACCGCATCTCGATCAAGAAGGTCAGAGATATCGATACCTCTAATATCTCTAATATCTACCTCACAGCTTTCCAGTTCAGAAATATCCGGCAGGGTGTGAATAGGAACCGGGTAGGGCTCCAAACTGGCCAGTATTTCATGTCGACGATGCTGGCTTGCTGACGGCATAGCCAACAAGATGTCCTGAACATCAAACTTATCAATCAATTGACCAGTTTCATCCGGATGATAAACATGCAGGCCGTTAACCTGTTGGTTTTTTAACGTAAACTGATCGTCAAGAAACGCGACTGGTCTCATTTCCCGACTATACGACATTGAAATTGCGAGCTGCATGCCAGCTGCACCCGCACCGTAAATCAGAACATTTTTCCGGTTGTCGGGCTCCATGCCTAATATTCCGGGGACTCTCACTGTCAACAACCATCTGGCCATCATTCTTGCGCCACCCACCAACAACAAACAGGTCAACCAATTGATCATGACCACGGATCTAGGCACTATCTGAATTCCGGACAAAAACGCACAGACCCCCCAAATCAGGGAATAAAGACTAATCGCCTGGAAAACCTTCCACAGAGAGACAAATCCAATGTATCGGATGATTGTTTGATAAAGGCTAAAGTAGAGAAAAACCGGGATCGCAAGCACCGGAGCCATCACCCAAAGCCATATTTCGTCACCGCTTGGGTCATAGGCCTCTCCATATCTCAACGAGAATGCCACCCACAACGCAACTATCACCAATAGAGTATCAACTAACAGTATTAGTACCTGTTTGTGGCGCCGTCGGATAGACAAAACATAATTGATCATGGCTAAAAATCGCCTAATGTCAAAGCTGAAAAGTAATGGACCGACATGTCGGAGCCATTAGTCATGGATGATATTCGTAGAAAAGCAGTCTGGAATCTGAGGCATGTTGTCCAGGAAAGTATATCAGGGGTAAATAATGCTGCGTTTCGTCAATAGAGCGACCACCTTCCCAACACAATCATCCAGTGTCATCTGATCTGTATCCACGACCAGATCTGCATTATCTGGTTCTTCATAGGGAGAAGATATGCCAGTAAAGTTTGATATTTCTCCTTTACGCGCCCGTTTATATAACCCTTTGACATCACGATTTTCACATACGTCCAAGGGACAACGACAATAAACTTCGATAAAATCGTTTTCATTCTCCACCATCATGCGAACGCGCTGTCGATCAACATTAAAAGGTGAAATAAATGCGGTTAATGCCAATACTCCAGCATCCACAAACAAACGGGACATCTGGCCTATACGCCGAATGTTCTCCGTTCTGTCTTCCTCGGTAAACCCAAGATCACCACATAGTCCATGCCGCACATTGTCACCATCGAATACAAAAGTATGGCAGCCGACCTCATACAGTTCCTGTTCCACCGCATGGGCTAGCGTAGACTTCCCACTACCCGACAAGCCGGTGAACCAAATAATAGCACTACGGTGTCCATTTAGAGTCTCTCGCTGGGTTCGGGATATCGAAGCCTGATGCCAAACGGTATTTTCCGACTTTTGAGGTGTTTTCAGATTTTCAATCATGGTCGGATTATACATTCTATCGCTATAGTCAGAGTCTTTACATTCCATCTCTTAAAAACTATTTCAGATCGACGGACATCTCCTCCAACTTTCTCATCTGATTATTGAATTCCATTGTGCGATCCGTGGTTTTTCGCTGAATTTCTTCGCCCTGAATACTGTAATAAAGCAAAAATACCCCTAGACATCCAAGCAGAAGAACTATTCTTGTTTTTGATTGCCCGTAAACGATCTCCGTTGCATGTGCTATCAACCAGATCCACCACACGACACAGATTGCCAAGCCAACATAGGGAATAAATATCCCTATGGCCAAAATAGGTAAAATCACACAGGTATAGGCCACACACCGGTAAGCCACTTCAAATTTTTTATCGGCACCCAGGACACGCCACACCCCATACATAAACCCAGCTAGAACAAAACTCCCTCCTACGCCGAGTAATGGATAGAACAAAGTATGCCAAAATGGGGATAACCCTAATCTAAAACCACCCAACCCCAAACTAGTCAGTCCGAAAAACTGGATGGCCACCACAAACACGGTACCTAAAACGGACATCACCCCGACAAAAATCAGTGGATCGGTATAGCCTCCAGTTACAGGCATAAACGAATACAGTTTTTTCGGATTTGACAATAAGAGGCGGGATATTCCAAATACTGGACGGATATCCGACAACAATGATAACAATCTGCTCATCAACATACTTTGCTTACAATTCCAACAAAGAACAATTTGGTAATAGGAAGTTGGGGAAAGTTGGGATGACTCACCATTTTATTTTCAACTTTATGCTGAAACTCAACAATCGCTTGGGTTACCGAAGACTCATCCACCTTATTCAGAATAAGGTGGTCATACACTTCGGGATAATTCCATTTTTCCATCCCTGGACTATCGGCATAAACAATCTAATGGTCAATGGCCAAATGTTCAATGCTTAGAGGTTGACCGACGATAGTGACCTTGAATAATGCGATCAATCACCATGGCACAAAACAGAATGGCCAAACCAGCCAGCATACCCTGCCCTTTCGCTGCATATTGTAATGCTTCAAGCACATCTTTTCCCAAACCGTCCGCCCCAATTAAAGAAGCGATAACAACCATGGAGAGGCACATCAGAATTGTCTGGTTAATTCCAGTCATGATAGACGGCATCGCCAGTGGGATTTCAACATCCTTGAGCAGAGTCCATTTCGTACAACCAAATGCGATGGCCGCCTCTTTTGTGTTTTCAGGCACTCCCCTCATACCCAAGGCAGTTAGTCTAATAACAGGGGGCATACCAAAAATTATTGTAGCCAGTACACCGGGAGGCTTACCTGTACCAAAGAAAGCAATAATCGGGATTAAATAGACGAATGCTGGCATTGTTTGCATAAAATCGAGCACAGGTAGCGCAGTATTATAGGCTCGCTGGCTTTTACCAAACCAAATTCCTAAAGGAATACCCATTAACACGCATAAAAATGCAGCTGCCCCAAGCAAAGCAACCGTAATCATACTTGTTTCCCACAGACCGACCATACCCAAATAAGCCAGGGCTGTGGCCGTAAATACGGCAACCCGGGGCCCGGCTAAGCGCCATGCTGTCACAAGAATTACCGTAAATACCACTGGCCATGGCGTACCAACGAAAACGGTTTCCAAACCATCGAGTATTGATCTGATCACAACTACCACAGTGTCAAAAACATCGCCGAACTCATTGGACAACCAGTCAAAACCCTCCTCCATCCATCTGGAGATAGGTGAAAAGTACTGTTTCTTCTCAATCGGAAAGTCTAGAACCCAGGGCTCTAACGATTTAGCGATTTTACCAACCGTAAACCGATAGATTGTCAGCGGTACAATGGCAAGCCAAAGCACTACACCGAAACTAATCCATTTCCAGCTCAATCCCGAAGGAACTGAGGCATCCGCACGCCATTCCAGATATTGTTTTTCATAGCGCATATTGGCGTAAAACCCCTGTACCAACCTCAGAGCAACCAGCAATACCAAGCCAAGAACCAAATAAAAAGTAGCGTCCGCAGCAGCAGCCGCGGCTTCATCTATCAACCTCGCCACGACTTTTTTCAAGTTGTCTGCTCGAGTGGTAATACTTTCCACTGCGGCCAGATCATTGGCCAATCTCGCCGCTTCCGCTTTTTCATAAAGCCCTTCATATTTTCCTGTCAGGCGCTCCGCTCTCGACAATTTATCCGCGCCCAATTCTCCCCACAATCCTTTGCCAATTTGAACAAAGGCAAGAATTTCCAATACCATAAAAGTCCAGAAATATCCCCAAATACCCCGCCCTGCCGCCCAGAAAGGTCCCACCAATGCGGCCATTTTGTTCCATGACCACGGAAATCTCGTTGCGGCCTGGATTTTGTCAAACTCCCGGTTGTAGTACTCCTTGTTTTCAACCACAAAGTCCCCAACGGAGGCACCCAATTTATTGGGCTCTGCTGAAAAGCCTGTTTCTTGCATTAGTTATTTCCCCCTTTGATGCCCTTTAGTAGCGTAGTTTTACTTACAACCCCGACATCTTTACCATCATCCGTTATCACGATGGGTTGATCCGTGGTAGTCGAGATATCAATTAACCCACTTAGATCAGTATCATGGGGCACTCTGGGAGCGACAGATAGATCATCGCCATGCTGCCATTCATAGTCCACCATTCTCTGCATAATAGAATGAGCAAAAATCAATTTCAGAGTTGATATTCCTTCAACAAAGTCCCTTACATAGTCATCAATCGGATTGGTAACAATCTCCTCGGGAGTCCCTATCTGGACAATGGCTCCATCCTTCATAATAGCAATTCGATTTCCTATTCGAATTGCCTCATCCAGATCATGGGTAATAAAAACGGTAGTTTTATCCAGGTCTGCTGACAATGCCATAAACTGTTCCTGAAGCTGACGTCGAATTAACGGATCAAGCGCCGAAAAAGGCTCGTCCATTAATAACACTTCCGGGTCAGATGCTAGTGCACGGGCCAATCCCACCCGTTGTTGCATACCGCCAGACAGTTCCCGAGGATAGCGATCTTCATAACCATCCAGATTCACTAAATCAAGACAGCGTTGAGAAACTTCCCATCTTGTGGATTTGGGCTCACCTTGAACCTGAAGTGGAAATGCCACATTATCCCTAACCGTCCGATGGGGAAATAATGCCATGTGCTGAAACACCATTCCGATATGAGCCGCCCGCAGCTTACGTAAATCGTCTTCGTTAAGTTTAAGCACATCCTTTCCAAGAACATTGATCTTTCCAGCTGTTGGCTCTATCAGCCTGTTTAGATGCCGAACCATAGTAGATTTACCTGAACCGGATAAACCCATCACACAAAAGATCTCACCTCTTGGAACCGAAAAAGAACAATCCGCAATACCAACGACGCAGCCGAATTTCTCCAACACCTGAGGCTTGGATAGGTTATCTTCTTTAACGGCCTTCATTGCCTTTTCGGCTTTGTCGCCGAATATTTTCCAGACACCTTCTAGCTCTATGACTTTTTCACTCAAGCTGATAATCCTCTAAAATATGGTGCTTGTAGTCTTACTCTAGTGTGATGTTCATCAGGAACACATACAAACGAGACCTCAAGCATGTTGAACAAATCGAATACGTTCAAAAACACCCGTTACTGGAACACCCGTTATTGGGCTCTCACATGATTCGTTATTATCCCGGTACTGCCTAGGGAAATATCTACGATAACCATTTCATACAAAACGAGCGGTGATCTCCACCGCTCGTTTTGTTTCTGATTATTATGACTACTTTACTTCACTGCGTGGAAAACACAAGGATTCGTCAGCAGGGCTCTACCCTGGTTAAATCCTATGTTAAATCCTATGTTAAATCACGCCTATTGCAGCCAGGTACTTACCAAATCAGCATTTTTCTCAACCCACTCTTTCGCGAACTCTGCCTTGTCAACTTTATCGACAACAACTGCATAGGTCATTCCAGAAACGAGATCAGTGTCTAATTTGATGTTTGACAACATACTAGCCACACCAGGGTGGGAGTCCTGCAACGCAGTTGCATAGTGAACATGCAAATAAGCCAGGTCCCATGCAACAGGAGCCTCAGACTTTTCCAACCAATCAGGATCATCGGTAGGCTGAATCACATTCCATTTAGCAGCGTCATAATCTGGTTCACTGAGAATCACCAGATCGTGGAGAGCGAAAACATGGTTAGGCGTGTAGCAGAAAAAAGTGATGTTCTCGTCTTTCGCAACCGCACTATCAACCTCAGCCATCGCAAGGGTTTCGTCCATTTCTTTCAGCGACATGGTTTCGTTGTAACCATAGCTTTTCGCGCGGATCTTCTCAACATTGGTCGATGCCCAACCAGAGGCGCCAATCCAGACCTCACCCATGCCATCTCCGTCAGAGTCGAAATGTTTCGCCATATCCGGATCACTTAAGTCAGACAGGGCCTTGATTCCGGTTCTCTCAGCAGTACCCTTGGTAACGCACATGCCCTGGAACGCAGGCACACCATTAGGACTCATGGCAACTGTGCCTTTTTCCGTTACAAAGGTATTGTGAAGATTGGATTGGTTAGGCAACCAAACCTCTGGGTGAACATGCATACTGCCTGCATCCATGGCCTCAAATACTACAGGGTTTGTTCCACTTTGAAGCTCAACTTCCAAACCAAAGTTGTCTTCTATGACCACTTTGAGAATGTCTGCTGTTGCTGCCACAGAGGGCCAGTTAGGGACACCAATTACTACGTCAGCTGCCTGGGCTGCTGCGCCAAACACCATTGCTCCAGCAAGCACAGGCGCCGTTATTTTTCGAGTTATTGCTTTCATTTTTATACCTTTGGTTATTTTTTTCCGGAACGAACTAATATAAAACCCGCTCAATCATACTTTCTTTTTCAGGCTTTCCTGTCCACGGACAATCCTGTATTTTGCAATTTTGGAATACCAAATCCAATGATATCGAAATACAACCGCAAGGTTAGCATCTAAACAAAAGTAACGTTTATACGTGCCCAGGTTGCGCAGAAAAATGATATTGCGTAAGTTAAGTGTATTATTAATCCTAGTGCGATAGCAAGTTTGTGGATATTACAGGCGAAACATCTGAAATTTGGCCCACCAGCCGTTGATTTCAGTAATGTTTTATCTTTATATTGCTTGTCTCAAAAATGTTTGCTCAAAATTCAAACAACGCGTGTCACGAATCTTAATTCCATAGCACTGCTAACAACTAACAATAACCGATGTGGGAACTATCATGAACAAACAGAATATTAGCCATCCATACTGGGGTATAGATAACGACTATGGCGTCCTCACTGATGTGCTGCTGGGAAAACCGAATTACTTCAAATGGGTTGAAGCCGGACCGCTAATTGGTCGCACGCTGCGGAATATGCACAAAACTGGTATTAAATTTGACTTTGATCTGGCTCAACGTCAGCATGCAGAAATGGTTAAAATCTATGAAAATGCCGGTGTGAAATGTCATTATCTGGATTCTGACCCAGTGCTGCACAGAAATTTTTTCGCCAGAGATTCCAGTGCCATGACGCCCTGGGGAGCTCTGATCTGTCATATGCAACTTAAATGTCGACGAGCAGACTACCACACTGCAATAAAATTCTACCAGGACAACAACATCCCCATTTGGCAATATGCGACTGCAGGACATTTTGAAGGAGGTGATTTTGTTATTCTGGAACCTGGGACGGTATTGATCGGGTATTGCGGTGAGAGATCCGAACAGGAGGGATCTGAACAGGTCGCTGAATTTGTTCAAAAAGAAGGCTGGGATGTCGAAGTGGCACCGATCCCCGCTCTCTTTGTGCATATGGATGGGCTCGTTGTTCCTTTAGACCAAAAACTCCTGGTGACTTGTCTGGATGCTTTGGAGGGCTGGGTTGTTGACTGGCTAAAAAAGAAAGGTTTCTCCTTCGTTGATGTTGGGTTCAATGAAGCCAAAGATCTGGGAGTCAACCTGGTTTCCCTCGGTAACAAATGCGTCCTATCGATGTCAGGAAGTGTTAACCTCAATAAAAAACTCCGTTCGTTAGGTTATAAAGTCTACGCTCCAGATATGTCGATGTTCACTTTGGGGGGTGGAGGCGTTCACTGTTTGTGCCAGGCGCTAAGACGGGAATCAGTAGAAATATAAACCCAAAAAATTAAGCCCTAAGGCCCCGTCAGGACCCGGTTCGATGAACCGAATAGACCACCTGATCACCAAAATAACCATTAAGTCTTGAATATTAAGAAACTAAAGAATAGAAATCATCATGTCAAATAGTGCAATAAAGATCGATGGCAGTAGGCTCTGGGATAGCATCATGGCCATGGCGGAAATTGGCCCTGGTGATGAGGGAGGGTCAAGACGCCTCGCTTTAACGGATGAAGACAAAGAAGGTCGCGATATTTTCGTTCAGTGGTGCAAGCAGGCTGGTTGCCACATTACTATTGATGATTTAGGCAATATTTTTGCCCGACGTCCAGGACAGGATGATAGCTTGCCTCCGATCGTCGCCGGGAGTCATTTAGATACTCAGCCCCATGGTGGGAAATTTGATGGCATCTACGGCGTCCTGGCCGCATTGGAAGTTGTGCGGACTCTGAACGATCATAATATCACTACTCGTGCTCCCCTGGAAATTGTCATGTGGACGAATGAAGAAGGCTCTCGTTTCGCCCCAGCTATGATCGCTTCCGGCGTATTTGCGGGATTGTTTACCAAAGAGTTTGCTTATTCCCGGGAAGATGTCGATGGTCTAACCCTGAAGGATGAATTAAAGCGCATTGATTATCTCGGAGAGCAGCCTTGCGGCACACACCCTATCGGCGCGTTGTTCGAGGCACATATTGAACAAGGCCCGATTCTAGAAGCAAATCGAAATCAAATTGGAATCGTTATCGGTGGTCAGGGACAGCGATGGTTTGATGTCACCTTAAAAGGACAGGATTCTCACGCCGGCTCCACCCCAATGAAAGGTCGTAAAGATGCCTTGGTTGCTGCATCTGAACTCATACTATCTATCCAGCGCATTGCACTGGATTATGCCCCCCATGGCGTCGCTACCGTGGGTCAAATGTCCGTCAGCCCTAACTCCCGCAATACCATTCCAGGGGAGGTATTCCTAACAGTAGATATCCGTAACCCCGATGACGACGTCCTTCTTGAAATGCGTGATGCCTTCGAAGCATCGCTGGGGAAAGTTCATGACTCTCACGGCGTTGTCGTTGATAGCAAAGAAATATGGCACTGCCCACCTGTCGTATTTGATCAAGAATGCGTTTCTGCAGTAAGAAATGCAGCAAGCAGGATCGGCTATTCCCATCAGGATATTGTCTCTGGAGCGGGGCATGATGCTTGCCAGGTTTGTCGAGTTGCTCCTACAGCGATGATTTTCGTTCCATGTGAAGCAGGACTCAGTCACAATGAACAGGAGCATGCTGAACCAACAGATCTGGAGGCAGGATGCAATGTGCTGCTTCATGCCATGCTAGAAATGACGGAACAGGTTTCCTCGGAATAAAGATTACCCAAAAAGACTTTATCCAGAGATCACCTTTATTCGTACTTACTGAATTCTTCCACACTATGTGCAAAACAACAGAAATCGGTAGCGCTTCCTCCACCGTATTCATTGAAAACCAAAGAACCCGGGTGACCGAATGGCGGTTTTTGAAAAGAGACGATAACACTGGCTGGCATCGACACGACTATGATTACGTTGTTGTACCATTATTTGACGGTACGTTAAAGATAAGGACTGAAGATGGGAATCTGACTCAGGCTCCGATGCTAAATGGAATACCTTATTTTCGCGAAAAAGGAGTTGAACATGATGTTATCAACGACAACGATTTTGAATGCGCTTTTGTCGAAATTGAATTTATAAGATAGCGATTTTTCGTTAAACGCCACCTCCACGAAAACACTGCACAGACTTCTAAAGAGTTGACATGAGCGATTACCCCGAGTTCTCTGATCCCATTACTCGTCCCCGTTACACGGGCCTGCCCACTTTCATGCGAGCTCCCTATCAGGAAAATTTCGACGGAGTCGATATCGGTTTAATAGGAGTACCATTCGATGGTGGAGTAACTAACCGTCCCGGCGCTCGACACGGCCCAAGAGAAATCAGAAACCAATCAAGTCTGATTAGGAAAATGAATCAGGCAACTGGCATTTCACCTCATGAAATTTGCAGTGTAGCCGATATTGGAGATGCCTGGGTGCAGAAACCTTTCACCCTGGAGGGAAGCCATCAGGAAATTTATGGGTTTTACCAATCGGTAATGGATGCAGGAGTAACTCCGGTATCAGCGGGTGGGGATCACTCGATCACTCTTCCTATTTTTCGCGCACTAGCCAGAAAGGGCCCCATTGGAATGGTTCACTTCGACGCTCATTGCGACACTGGTGACGATTACATGGGTTCAAAATTTCACCATGGCGCACCTTTCAGCCGAGCCGTGGAAGAAGGATTACTCGACCCCAAACGCACTATTCAAATCGGCATCAGAGGATCACTAAACGATCCCGATGTCTGGAAGTTTAGTCATGACTCCGGGATGCGGGTTATCTATATAGAAGAATACTTTGAAATGGGATACAAATCAGTTATCGAAGAAGCCCGGAAGATAGTTGGCAATGGCCCCACATATATCAGCTTTGATGTCGACGCCCTGGATCCCGTTTATGCTCCGGGAACAGGTACTCCAGAGATTGGTGGCTATTCCACTCTGGAGGCCCAAATGATGATTCGAGGATTAAGCGGGCTTAATTTAGTGGGAGGTGATGTGGTAGAGGTCTCCCCACCATTCGATCCAAGCGGTAATACTGCGCTAGTGGGAGCCACAATGATGTTCGAAATTCTTTGCGTTGTAGCTGAATCATTACAATCCCACAAAGCGACTTAATGTGGACAGTAGACAGTAGCCCTGCTCCATGGCCCGAGATAGCTTAATAGGACTCCGGTCTGGCCGGCGCACAGATCGATACAATAGCAGAAATAGAAAAACTCACAGAAATAGAAAAATTAGATAATATTCTGCTGAATCTGTTTTCTGATTAGCTTAATGCTCTCGCTGATATTGTGCATATGGGGGTTGTACTGTAGCGCCCTCTCGAGAAACACCAGGGCAGCAAGGTGATTTTCTAACTGCATATAAATCAGGCCCTGTCCTGATAGTGCACCAAAGTGGCGGGGTTCCAGTCTTAATGTCTGTTTTACATCACTGGTGGACAATTCATACTCCCCCATCATGTAATAAGCCGTGGCTCGCGCATTCCAGCCTTCAGCGAATTCCGGCGCTAGATCAACAACCTTTGAAAAATACTCAACCGCAACTTTCAAATCAGCCCCATGCATGCTTTGCATTCCCTGCGCCATTAGCAGAGTGACATCTTCATCGTCAAAATGTCGCCAAACACGCCATATCTGGTTGGTAATGCTGACGGCCTCCACATGGTTTTCCGTCTCGTGCAAACGATCAAAAAGGCCAACCAGTTCAGGATCGTTCTGATCGGCGTTGGCAGGAACCATAGCAAACAGCGCGAAAACAAGGGTAGTTTTAAGCAATATTCTCATCGTTCTATCCTCCATATCATTAGGTTTGAACATCAGACACTATCAAGGTTCACTGAAAAACGTGTAAATTACAAGTTTCCAGACAGAAAACAAACCATTTACTTCTTGAACAAAATACGAGCCGAATTACACAGAGTTCGAAAAATCACAACTATGATAAGGCAGCTACAGCCGCTTCAAGCGTCTGGGCGTTTATGACAGACAGATAGTCTGGAGCTCCCTCCATTCCCCTGAACGTTTTCTTAACGATACCTTCGAGATTAGGACGCTTTTCCCCTGCGGTATCTCCCTTCCCCAAGCCACCACCAAATTCAATGAATAGCTGGACCTCGGCAGCTCCCAATGCTTGTAAGTTTCTATGCCACAAAACAGGATTGAATAGCTGAAGGAACAATCGGGACTTAATTGAACCAGGATACTCATTGTGGGAACCACCGGTGAAATTGGACATCACTCCAATTTCAGGAGAACAAAAATCGGCCTGCTCAAGATTACTCCTAAAATGCGTTGCGGCGGTGACCATGTAAAAGGTATGAAAAGCGCCTTCGGTTTTTAAATGAGCACTTCTTTTTCTCGGAAATCTTTCGGCCATATCAACGACCAATGCCTCCAGATCCTCAGGCTTACCGCCCACTACATTTTGATCAGGAAGATTGCAGGCAGAAATGCCGCAATAGTGCCTCTGGGCCAGTGATGTCGCTGATTCAAAATCAATCATAAGCGCTTCCATTTCACCCTCCCCATAGTCGCCCATCAATTCTCCCCGGCGCTTGACCAACTGCAACGCCAGTTCAAAAGTCAGCGACTTACCACAAACCAGTGCCGAATATTCGCCAAGACTATGTCCAGCCGCCATTGAAGGTTGAACCTTTCCCTCGGTTAGCTCCTCAAAAATTCGCATACACGCAATAGAATGAGTCAGCAAAACCGGTTGAGTAAAACGGGTAAAATTGATTTGGTTCTCAGGGTCTTCAAACGAGAGCTTTTTTATGTCATATCCAAGCACATCGCTCGCTTCTTCGTAGGTTTGCTTTACGGAATCATATTGATCGTATAAATCCAGACCAATTCCGCGATACTGCGCCCCCTGCCCCGGAAACAGGAAAGCAATGTTCTTAACTTGCGACATAATGATGATTTAAAAATGGAAGAATTGAATAGCTATAGAATTATACGATCATTGGCCCGAAGTGGCTTCGAGATTTTCCACGAAAAGGGCAAGATGCTTCTCATATTCAGCAAATACTTCTCTGTGGTACATGTATGGTTAATACCAAACCGCTACAATATCGGCATCGTTAATAGAACACAATCTTCGGGTAGAAAAATGACAACAGTAATTGACGGCAAAGCATTTGCAGTCGGACTTCGAAAGAAAATCGGAGATTCGGTATCATCTCTCATCAATGAACATAATATAAAACCTGCTCTTGCTGTGGTATTGGTTGGGGAAGACCCAGCGAGTCAGGTTTATGTCCGCAACAAAGGCAAGCAAACCCTTGAAGCGGGCATGGATTCCATTGAACATAAGCTTCCTGTGGATACCTCAGAAGAAGATTTACTTTCTCTGGTAGATCAGCTTAATAACGACCCTAAAATTAACGGTATTCTGGTTCAGTTACCTCTACCTAAACAGATTGATGAATCCAGGGTCATCAACACAATTAGCGTTGAGAAAGATGTTGATGGATTTCATATTGAAAATGTTGGAAAGCTCTCTATCGGCGAGGAATCATTAGTGCCATGCACACCTGCGGGTTGCATAATGCTCTTGAAAGATCATCTTGGTAGCTTATCCGGTAAAAATGCAGTGGTAGTGGGGAGATCAAATATTGTCGGCAAGCCCGTGTCAATGCTACTCCTAAAGGAAAGTTGCACCGTCACCATCACCCATTCCAGAACTCAGGATTTACCCAGTGTTTGCCGTGAAGCAGATATTCTTATCGCCGCCGTTGGTGTCCCTGAAATGATCAAAGGGGAGTGGGTAAAGCCCGGGGCAGTGGTTATCGATGTCGGTATTAATCGCGTCAGCACCGACGAAGGTAAAACCAAACTGGTTGGAGACGTCGACTTTAAAGCCGCAATGGAAGTAGCCGGTGCGGCAACTCCAGTTCCTGGCGGCGTTGGCCCTATGACAATTGCCTGCTTACTTCGAAATACTGTCATTGCTGCCTGCCGCCAGCATAACGTAGAGATTCCCGAAGCGATAAAGTCATTTTAAACTTTAACTATTTTAAACTTTAACTGTGGACTATAAGCTAACCTAATAGGCTAACCAGGGGAATCCATAGAACTACTAACTATTGGCCCCGTTTATTTGACTCTTTTCGCCTAACGATAGCCGGCATATTTATGTTTTCGGCCTGGTGCTTTTAGCCTTTTGGCTTGCTGCTTTCGCCTAAGAAATATTCCGAATATGAGTGATGACTGAAAAGTTAAAATCAACATCAACACAAATTCAATTCGTAAATTAGTCGATAGCGGACATAGAGAGAGAGAGTTGTTTAATTTGCTCTTCAGATAAGGCAAATGCGATCGGGTTCATAATACTGTTTTTTCGTGCACCCGATTTGAACGCCAGCAGTTGGGCTTCGAGATAAGCGGCTCCCTGGCCCGAGACACGAGGAAAGGCCGGAGGGATGCCGTGGCCAGAAGGTCCATGACAACTCATACAGGCTGCAATCATATAGGGTTCATAACCACCACGATAAATTTTGCCACCCTCTAATGCCTGCTCTTCCTGGTCAGGGGTAATTGATCCCTTATTTGAATCAAGACTGACATAATAAGCATCCAAATTAGCCATATCTTCATCAGATAACGCCGCAGACATTCCCTGCATAACCGGATTTGCGCGATCTCCGGATTTAAAGCTGGCCAATTGAGATGCAATATATCCTGGAACCTGCCCGGCTAAATGAGGAAAATCTGGTGAAGCGCTGATTCCAACTTGACCGTGACAGGATGCACAAGGCGCCGCTTTTTGCTTACCAGCTTCAATATCACCATCCTGAGCTGACACCGAGTGGGAAGTCAAACCGCCGATAGCCACAACAATCATTGCCAAACGAGACGCTTTAGTCAATCGAATTAAAGAGCAGCGAAATAAAGAGCGGACCATTGAGTAAGAACCTTAGAAGATTAGCGCGGGAATGATCTATATCAGGTTATTCCCGTTCAACCGTTGAAAATTAATTCACCCGCATGCGGGCAGAACACGTAAAATTGAGGCCGGATTATATCAACAAACATTCCTAAAAACTTGAGTTCCATCGACTTTAAAAAGGCGAAATACACCTTAGCCGCCCATTATTCCCATCAATGGCCTGAGGACAATGGCGCAGAGGTCGCATTTGCCGGAAGATCCAATGTCGGTAAATCCAGCGCAATCAATGTTATTACTAACCAAAACCGACTGGCGAAAACCAGCAAGACTCCAGGTAGAACCCAGCAAATAGTATTTTTTGACGTCGAGGAAGATATACGCCTGGTTGATCTACCAGGGTATGGCTATGCTAAAGCACCTGAAGCATTGCGAAAGCATTGGCAATCTTTCATCTCGGACTATCTGTTTAGTCGACAATGTTTAAGAGCGCTGGTCATCCCCATGGACATTCGTCGACCCCTTACAGCGCTGGACCTCACCATGCTTGAATGTTGCTGGCAAACTGATCTACCAGCCCATGTACTGCTCACGAAATCCGACAAATTCAACCGAGGGAAGGCAATCAACACATTACAAAGTGTTAGGAAAGAACTTAAGTCCGCTCCACTCACTTCCGTTCAGTTGTTCTCTTCCCTGAAAAAAGAAGGGGTGGATGAGGCGAGATCCAAACTCAATGAGTTGTACCGACATCAAAGAAAAAAAGAACAAAATTCACCAACAGACTTAAGGTAAATTGTGAGCTAAATTAGTGGATCCTTTATGGCCTAATATGGCCAGCACCGATTACAATGTATTTTTGAGTAGTCAACCCTTCAAGCCCAACTGGTCCTCTGACATGTAGCTTGTCAGTACTAATACCAATTTCCGCCCCAAGACCGTATTCAAAGCCATCTGCAAACTGGGTAGAAGCGTTTACCATCACTGAACTCGAGTCCACACAACGAAGAAAACGCTGACTATGTTCAAGATTTTGAGTCAAAATGGAGTCAGTATGATGAGACCCATAGTGATTGATGTGATCGATCGCTTCATCAAGGCCATCCACTAATCGAATTGAGAGGACTCCATCGAGATATTCGGTATGCCAGTCTTCCTCAGTGACCTCTCCAATTGACGATACTATTTGCCGTGATGCTTCACAACCTCTTAATTCGATGTGTGTATCCGTGTATTTCTGACACAATCGGGGTAGCACTGTAGGAGCGATATTCTTATCCACTAGCAAAGTCTCCATAGCCCCACAAACACCATAGCGCCTGGCTTTAGCATTAAAAGCAACGGCAATGGCGCTTTCAACATCCGCGTCTGAATCAATATAGACATGACATATCCCGTCAAGGTGCTTAATCACGGGAACAGACGCCTCCTCACTAACTCTTGTAGTCAAACTTTTACCGCCACGAGGCACAATCACGTCCACATATTCCTTTAGCTGAATTAGTTCACCTACTGCCGCTCTATCAGTGGTTTCAACTAATTGAACACATTCCGCACCCAAACCAGCCTTGGACAATCCATCATACACACAGTTAACAATTGCCAAATTGGAATAGATCGCTTCAGAACCTCCCCGCAGAATCACGGCATTACCTGCCTTAAGGCAAAGCGCCGCAGCATCTATGGTCACATTGGGCCTGGACTCATAAATAATTCCAATCACTCCCAGTGGAACTCTCATTTTTCCCACTTGAATACCGCTTGGCCGATAGTTCATCCCTGTAATTTCGCCCACTGGGTCAGGTAGCTGAGCGATTTGATGACAACCTTCAACCATGGCCGAGATACGGATCTCGTCGAGTTCCAACCTGTCCAGCAAGGCCGCGGTTAGGTCATTTTCCCGGCCGGCTTTCATATCTTTCTCATTCTCCGAGAGAATATAGGGCGCCTGCTGTTCCAAGCTTTCAGCGATCGCTTTTAGCGCCGCATTTTTTTGCGCCGTCGTAGCGTTTGCTATTTTCGACGCCGCACATCTGGCAGACTCCCCAAGACGGAGTATATATTTTGAAATGTCAGTATTTTCCATAGCGCATTCAGCACAAAACCTATTTAACAAATGAGATAGAGCAAATGAGATTAAAAAATTAGAAAGCCAACTGAATCACAGTACGTTGCAAAAAACAGGGAAATCTAGCTCACTCTTAATCCACACAACCCGAGCGCAACGCTTTCAATTTCCTCCCAGATATTCTCCCGCTGAAAAGAAGCCCTTCCCTTTACCATCAGATCGATTCGCCCTAAACGACGTAGCAAATTCAAACATTGAGACAAAGTTAATCGCCGCATAGCTCCTGTTATCAAGCGACTTCGGGCTCCCCAGACACCGTGTTTTTGAAACAACGATTGTGGATTCTCACCCTGGGCCGATGCTATCAACAAATTACAAAGCGTTCGTGTATCCCGCGACAAAGCCCATAAGATCACAATAGGTTCCACTTGCTCGCGTTTCAGACTTTGCAAAATACGTATGCAACGGTTGGTAGCTCCAGAAAGACAGGCATTAACAAAACCATACACGTCAAATCTTGCATGATCGGCGATCACTTTCTCCATAAGCTCAACAGAGATTCGGCGATCTGGATATAGCAGCGTCAAAAGATTAATCTCCTGCGCAGCTGCCAGTAGATTGCCTTCAACAAAATAAGCCAGTCTTTCCGCAACATCGCGGTCGAACGATAATCCTTTTCTGGTCATTCGCCCGGCAATCCATTCTGGTAATTTGGCAACATTAATTGCCGGACACTCGACCACTACCCCCGAACCCTCAACCGCTTTAAACCATTTCGTGTTCTGCGCTCGTTTATCGATTTCGCCACTGATTATCACCAAAATTGTGTCCGCATTCTTTTGCATGGACATATAGAAAATCAGCGCCTTGGCTCCGGCATCCCCCGGCTTTCCAGACGGAATGCGTAACTCGATGACTTTTTTCTCAGCAAAAATAGACACCGACTGCATATGATCGGTTATTTGATTCCAGTCAAATCCGGTTTCAGACGTAAATCGAAGTCTTTCAAGATAACCAGCCTCTGTCGCCTGAACGCGGAAAAGATCGACAGCTTCTTCAAGTAAAAGAGTTTCTGCTCCAAAAAAATGATAAACCGGTTGGAGGCCCTGATTGAAGTGCTCTGATAATGAGGGGAGACTAATACGCAAACCTGATACCCAATTGACACATAAATCCCACTGACATTCAGTTTAGTTTAGGGAAAATAAATTGGGAGTACATTCTCTCAGGCTTTGCCAGTTACGGCATTGTACACACTTGGTACCCACGAGAATTATCTCCGAAAGTCGCTCACAGGGCTAATCCTCGTGAGAAAAACAGTAAAGAATAAAACAGGAACAAAAAGAACCCTATCACCATTAACCAGAAAACGCGTTAATTCCAGTAATGTGGACCGAATGAACGCCAGGGAAGACCCTGATGAACGGGTCCGCAATCTAGAGTCGGCTCAATCTTCTTAGTAACTGTAAAATCAGATCTTTTTCCATTTCTTCTCTTAAGAACTCCGCTTCCTGCTCAGCGAGCAATTCCTGGTTGGGGTCGTATTCCTGGGTTCTGGTTTGAGAAATAGCGGTGGGTGGTTGCAGTGTTTCTCCATTACCGCTCACAACCGAATAATCGAGGTTATAGTAATAGGTATATCCGGTGGCCCTTCCTTGAGCGTCCGTCTTGCTCACCGAACTCAGGTATTGCAAATTTGTGATATCCAATTGGGTAGTACCGGTTTGACTGATGACAACAGCGGCGCCATTCCTTTCAAGTTCGTTGGTAAGCGATTCAATAAAGTCTTGATCAGTACCGGACAGGGAAACACTACTTAACGATTTCGGCAAAGAAAAATTGCCACGCAAATGGAAACCACACCCGGAAATCAGGGAGATAGCAAGCAAAGCAGGTATCAAGCGTTTAAACATTGGCGTTTCCATAAAGTCATCAATTAGCAAGTGTGGGTATTATAAGACCTAAATGACGAGATTCACCAGTCTACCAGGGACAACAATGACTTTTTTAATGGGTTTTCCCCCTATGTACTTCTGCACTTTCTCGTCAGCTAACACCATTTTTTCGATTTCAACTTTCTCACAGGAAGTAGAAACTTCAATTTCACTACGCAATTTCCCGTTTACCTGAATTACAAGCAGGACAGTATCACTAACGAGAGCATTTTTATCCACATCAGGCCACGACGCGTCGATCACGTCTCCTCGCTCTCCCATTTCGCACCACAATTGATGAGCGATATGAGGAACAATGGGAGCCAATACTTTATTTAAGATTATCAGAGCCTCACGAAGAACCACTGGACCATCCTCATGTCGCTGAAAATCATACTTATCGAGGGCATTGAGCAACTCCATCGCCCCAGCAATCACCGTATTGTAGTGAAACTTTTCGTAATCCCGATTTATTTTTTCCAAAATAGAATGCGTCAACTTACGGATTCTCCTTGCATCTCCATCAGACACGGATTCCCGCCAATCAGGTTCGTCCATCCTCGCTTGCACACCAGCGACCGCAGTTTTTGAGTTTTGGGTCAAGGTCCACCATCGTCGCAGGAATCGATGGGCTCCAGCCACGGCATCATCGTTCCATTCAAGCGCCTGTTCTGGCGGAGCTGCGAACATCACAAAAAGCCGAACGGTGTCCGCCCCATAAAGATCAATCATTGATTGGGGATCTACCGTATTCCCTTTGGATTTTGACATCTTCGAGCCGTCCTTTAATACCATTCCCTGGGTTAACAGATTGGTAAAGGGCTCATCACTGGTCACCAATCCTGCATCCCGCATCAATTTATGAAAAAATCGGGCATACAAAAGATGCAACACAGCATGCTCAATACCGCCCACATATTGATCAACCGGCAGCCAATAGTTTGCTCGCTCATCTAGCATGGCGTTCGCTCCAGGGCAACAATAGCGTGCAAAATACCATGAAGATTCAAAGAAAGTATCAAAAGTATCCGTCTCCCGGGTTGCAGGATAGCCCGAGCCTGGCAGAGTAGTATTGTAAAATTCAGGGTCCTCCTTGATAGGAGATTTCACACCACAGAAAGCAACATCTTCGGGTAAAATAACTGGCAATTGGTCGTCGGGAACCGGAATAACGTTATCATTCTCGTCGTATATTATCGGGATTGGACATCCCCAATATCGCTGACGAGACACGCCCCAATCCCGAATCCGATAGTTAATTTTGCGCTCACCGACTCCTTTTTCCTCCAGAGCAGCAATGATCGCATCACTGGCGCTGGTAAAATCCAAACCATCAAACTCACCTGAGTTATAGGTCAGTCCGTTTTTGGCCGTCATCGACGACGTCAAATAATCATGGGAAGGATGATCTGGTGATGCAATAACCGGTCTAATTTCAATTTCATGTTTGATCGCAAACTCCCAATCCCGTTGATCATGGGCTGGTACCGCCATCACAGCACCGGTGCCATACCCCATCAGTACAAAATTGGCGACCCAAACGGGAACTTCTTCGCCACTAATAGGATGAACGGCATTGATACCCAAAGGAATTCCTTTTTTCTCCATGGTTTCAAGCTCGGACTCCGCAGTATTGGTCTGTTTGCATTGAGCCACGAACTCCGAAACCCTGGCGTTACTCTCTGCGACTTTTAGTGTCAACGGATGCTCCGCTGCAACGGAAACAAATGTCACTCCCATAATAGTGTCAGGACGGGTGGTGTAAACACCCAAAGACTCTTCCCCCGGCACCTCGAAATTGAACTCCACTCCTTCGGAGCGTCCTATCCAGTTACGCTGCATGGTCCGCACTGCATCCGGCCACCCTTCAAGATTGTCAATTTCTGTCAGCAACTCCTCCGCATAAGCGGTAATTCTGATAAACCATTGCGGGATCTCTTTTCGCTCTACCAGGGCACCGGATCGCCACCCTCTGCCATTTTCCACCTGCTCGTTGGCTAGCACTGTCTGTTCCACAGGATCCCAATTCACTACCGCCATTTTTTTATAAGCTAATCCCTTTTCAACCAGCCGGTTGAAAAACCATTGCTCCCACTGGTAATACTCAGGTGTACAGGTTGCCAGTTCCCGGTCCCAATCATAGGCAAAGCCCAGCCGCTTGAGCTGACCTTTCATATAATCAATATTCTCATATGTCCATTTCGCTGGGGGCATTTGATGTTTTATGGCAGCATTTTCCGCTGGCAGACCAAACGCATCCCACCCCATGGGCTGAAGCACATTTTTACCCAGCATGCGCTGATACCGGCTAATGACATCACCAATGGTATAGTTACGCACATGTCCCATGTGCAGTTGCCCCGAAGGATATGGCAACATTGATAGACAGTAGAACTTCTCTCTCTGTGGATCCTCTTTTACAACAAAACTTCGATTATTTCCCCAATGCTGCTGAACCCGCTGTTCGATTTCTGTTGGGGAGTATTCGTTAGTCATTTCAATTCTGGCGATTATCAATCTCTGATCACGACATCCTGTTTCTAAACCATCATCATGATGATCTTTGGAGTGCCCTGTCAAATACATATTCACTGCTGCTGGCACCGCCACCGGATGTTCTATCCAAAAACAATACCTGACTCAATCAGAAGCCCGTTTACAGCACATAACGTTCTAAACCCTCTGTCAGAGGTTAGAAAAGAGCGCGATTTTAACTGATTACCATCATCGACGGTGATTAACCGACATATTTTTAGTGTTCATCATTCAAAGCATCTTAAAGCCAAGAGGAATAGGACTACTATTAAGGGCCCGAGATATCGATCACCTGGAAATTTCAAACTAAATTCACCCGGCTAAATTCACCCGGCCAAATCACTCACTTAACATCACTGATTCAGGTGAGCAAATGATGCGCAGAATATTGCGCATGGAGTAAAATCCAGCGATGGCTGGCAAAATCCCTAACACCTTCATTGATGATCTCATCGCTCGCGTTGATATTGTGGATATTATTGATCGCAGGGTGCCGCTCATCCGAAAGGGTAAAGAATATCAGGCTTGTTGCCCGTTTCACGAAGAAAAAACCCCTTCCTTTACGGTCAGCCCATCAAAACAGTTCTACCACTGCTTCGGCTGTGGTGCCCACGGAACAGTAATTGGTTTTTTAATGGACTACGCAAACCTAAGTTTTGTTGAGGCCATCGAAGAACTCGCTGATGGAATGGGGATAACCGTTCCCAGGGAAGACTCCGGCTCACGAGGCAGTAACACTGCCCCCCAGGAAGCCACGGGAGAGTTGCTCAGGATAGTCGAACAGGCAAGCTACTGGTTTCAACAGCAGCTTCGAAATGATGATGGCGGTAAGAAGGCTATCGAGTACCTTAAGAAAAGAGGACTCGATGGCAGAATAGCCGCCAGCTTCGGCATAGGGTATGCTCCTAATAGCTGGAATGGGCTCGCTGGCGCATTGGGCACCTCCGCCCAAAATCAGCAATTTTTGCTGAAAGCAGGTTTGGTCTCCCAAAAAGAGAATTCTCCAGAAGCTGCATACTATGATCGCTTCCGGGGAAGGGTGATGTTCCCTATCGAGGACCACCGGGGTAGAACCGTAGCATTCGGAGGTCGCATTCTGGACCAGGGAGAACCTAAATACCTTAATTCACCCGAAACTTCACTATTTCACAAGGGCGCAGAACTTTATGGATTACATCGCGCCAGACGCGCAATCGACGCCGAGAGTAGAAGTATCGTGGTCGAGGGATATATGGATGTCATCAGTCTTGCGCAATTCGGAGTGGACAATGCAGTTGCCACATTAGGCACCGCAACAACACGCACCCATCTTCAAAGACTTTTTCGACTCGCTCCAGAAATCGTATTTTGTTTCGATGGTGATCGAGCTGGACGGAGCGCTGCCTGGAAAGCGATGGTGATTGCTTTACCCGAAATGCAGGATGGCCGCTTAACCGGATTTCTTTTTCTTCCAGACGGTGAAGACCCAGACAGCTGGATCCGCAACCACGGAAAGGAAGGCTTTAATCAACAACTTGATCAAGCTATTTCGTTGCCGGAATTCCTCTTTGACGGCTTAACCAGGCAGGTCGATATGGCTCGAATGGAAGGAAAAGCACGCCTCGTGAGTTTGGCAAAACCACTGCTAGCCCAACTACCCCAAGGGGCATTAAAAGAGATAATGTTTGCCCGTCTATCCTCTCTAAGCGGTCTTAGCGCTGGACAACTCGGATCCGATCAGTCTCTCCAAAAGGCCCAAAATACCCACAACAGAAACCGGGATGCAAACTTACCAGAAGGGCAGTTATCACCATTGGCTCTAGCCACCAGCCTACTGCTACAAAACCCAGAGCTAGGAAAAACCATCTCGAATATCGATGATCTCAGGAGCCTGAATATCAAGGGGGCGAACATTCTATTAGCAATGATCGACGCCAGTCTGAATACTCAGGAACAGACCACGGCAAGACTGCTCGAGTCTTTTCGGGAATCTGAATTTCATTCATATCTTGAAAAATTGGCAGGACGCTCCCACTTTGTGGACGATCAATCGTTGGAACTTTATTTCAACGACACCCTGGATCGGTTGTTATATCAACAAAAAGAACAACACCGCCTGGTTTTATTGGAAAAATCTCGACAGGGAACTCTGGCTCCCGGCGAAAAAGAACAATTAGTGAAGTTATTGCAGACCCGAGTTGTTGATCGCGAATAAATAAGAAAACCAGTTGTTAACAATGCGTGTTGCAACTAATTTGATGGTATAATCCGTGGTCGCATTTTTGCGACCTTTTACAGCTAGGCTATAAGAACAACTATTGACCGATCAGCGCTACTAATTATCAAGGCAACACTATTATGAGCAAAGAATCTCAATCACTGGAATTCGAAGAAGATAATCTCGATGTCGTTGAGGAAGATGTCAGTGTTGATGTTGAACCGGAACAACCAGCTGCAGCCCCTCCCCCTACTCCCATAGCCACCCCAACAGGGCAACCACAATCTGATCTCAAGAAGCTTGTCCTTAAAGGAAAAGCACAGGGATTTTTGACCTACGCTGAGATCAACGATCACCTACCCGAAAATATGCACGACACCGACCAAATAGAGGTCGTTGTTAATATGATCAATGATATGGGCATTGAGGTTGTAGATAAAGCGCCCGACATTGACAGCATGACGCTCAAAAGAGACAACCCTGAAGACCAGGAAGTTGCCGAAGAAGTCAGTGCCGCACTAAAAACAGCCGTTGAAAGCGAATTTGGACGAACCACCGACCCCGTTCGAATGTATATGCGGGAAATGGGGACGGTAGAATTGTTAACCCGGGAAGATGAAATTGCGTTAGCAAAACGAATCGAAGCCGGCAACCGTCAGAGCGCTCAAGCGGTTGCACTGGCCCCGGTTGCGATCCGCAAGCTACTTAATTTTGCGGATAGTATCGAAATGGGAGACATGAAGCTCTCCCACGTGGTCATCGACTTTATGGAACTCGACGCCCTGGATGATGAAACCGTTGCCATCCCAGGAGAGCCCGGACAAAACGCACAGGAAGAAGAAGATTCCCCTAGCGGTCCTGACTATGATGACGCCGTCGTACGTTTCAAACGCATGCGACGAACCTGGAAAGCTCTCGAGGCTGCTTGGGAAAAACATGGTATTGATAGCAAACAAGCACTGAAGAATCGTCAAAAGCTTGGCGATGAGCTACTGCAAATAAAATTCGTTCCCGTTAAATTCGAAGCATTAGCCGCTACCTTACGTGACAGCATGACTGAGATCCGAAGCTGCGAACGAAAAATTGCTAAATATTGCGTAACCTATGGAAAAGTACCCCGAGAAACTTTTCTGCAATATTTCTCTGGCAACCAAGGGGATATGGATCAATTTGAAAAACTTGTTGTCGCATGTTCAGATAACGCTCCTCGATTGGAAAAATACCGGAACACAATCTCCGAATGCTGCGATCAGTTAGTAAGGTGCCAGCAGAATACCGGGCTCGATATCGCTGAATTAAAAGACCTAAGTCGAAAACTGTCCATCGGCGAAGCGAAAGCGCGCCGAGCCAAGAAAGAAATGGTGGAAGCAAATTTGAGACTCGTTATCTCAATCGCCAAAAAGTACACTAACAGGGGCTTGCAATTCCTGGACTTGATTCAGGAAGGGAACATTGGCCTTATGAAAGCCGTCGATAAATTTGAATATCGCCGGGGATACAAGTTTTCAACCTACGCCACATGGTGGATCAGACAAGCAATTACACGATCCATCGCAGATCAGGCGAGAACCATCCGTATCCCGGTCCACATGATCGAAACGATCAACAAGTTGAACCGGGTGTCGCGGCAAATTCTTCAGGAAAAAGGCCGTGAAGCTCTGCCTGAAGAACTAGCTGAAAAAATGGAATTATCCGAAGACAAGGTTCGAAAAGTACTTAAAATCGCCAAGGAACCCATTTCCATGGAAATGCCCATTGGCGATGACGAAGACTCCCATCTGGGCGACTTCATTGAAGACAAAAACATCAAAGCCCCTGTCGATATCGCCACCAGCTCAGGCTTAAAACAGGCAACGGACGATATTCTGGAGTCATTAACCGAACGAGAAGCTAAAGTACTACAAATGCGTTTCGGAATCGGCATGAACACTGACCATACTCTTGAAGAAGTCGGCAAACAATTCGATGTCACCCGTGAACGAATTCGACAAATCGAAGCAAAAGCACTCCGAAAACTCCGACACCCCAGTCGTTCAGATCACCTAAAAAGTTTCCTGGACAGCAATTAACTATTTAAACCAAAGGGTAATTTCTGTTACCCTCCACCTCCCCCTCGGGCCTGTAGCTCAGTTGGTTAGAGCAGTGGACTCATAATCCATTGGTCGTAGGTTCAAGTCCTACCGGGCCCACCAATTCTTTAAAAATCAAACACTTATACGGATGTAAGATTGTGGAAAAAGCTTTGCGACCAATGGACTGTTTTTCCACTGCTCGTAGATTTAGGATAAATACCATAACTATTTGTGGATTTTTGTCCAGAAGTTGATATTTTGCTGGCATGAAAATATTCGAACAATTGTCCCCAGAAGAACGTAAGGTAGTTGCTTTAGATGCAGCTGCGTTCAGTAGTGGTATAGAGGGGATGAATGAGGTTGCTGAACAACTTATTAGAAAGGCCCAAGAAATCAGAGAAAGCCGTTCCCGATTGTCATCAGCATTATCCAGCAATTCAAAAACCAAAAATAAAGCTGGTCTTCTGAATAAATAACTCACTTTTTATTCATCTGTTTCTGCACTGTTCTCGGAAGTTCATTGGTAAAGTACTTATTACCAGCAAGGTTTGTTAGTAAAGTAAACTTTACTTTATTTCGAAAATAGTAAACAATTCTTTACTATGAGACCAACAGGAAAATACGTAACGAGTAGTGTCGCTGGTGAAAGACTGTGCCCAATCCAATTGGGCTTTATCATCCTGACCTGGGCGGAAGTTGAACTGTCCCTGTTCCAATCGTTTCGACCAGATACAATAACCCGATGACTCAAAATACAATATCTTCATCTGGGCCTTGCGCCGATTCACAAACACAAATAAATGGCCACTTAACGGGTCTTCATGTAGATGATGACGGACCAAGATACTGAGTCCATTATAGGACTTCCTCATATCTGCTGGCTTCGTATATAACCAGATACGAACGCGGGGTTTAGGATGGAACATGGACTTGATTCAAGCATAGCTCTACGCCATTACCCAGCTTTAATACAATTTGCCAAGAGGCAGAGGAGGAGGATTCAGCTGCACCGTGACTCATCGATGACAACGCACCGATATCGATAAAGGGGGAAACTGATTTGGATCCTGGTAACTCCAGTTCAGAGGACAAACGACGCTTCCATTGACAGAAACTGGCGTAACCGAGTCCGTGTTCTATACAAAATTGTTTGCTGCTCAGTCCGTTTTGATGATAGGCCTGTATCAGTTGCTCCCATTCAGATCGGTTGCGACGCTTGACTCGGGCTGGCTTATGATTATAGGCAATGTTCATTAGGGCTTCCTCGTGATAAGAAAACCCTATTTAATAATCTATTGCTAAAGCTTAATAGTACGTCGGGGTTTGAACGCTTACTTTGCAAATAGAGCAGATGTCACTTCCTCCACTTAGTGAGGGAGATGAGTAACACACGGCTTTCCAAAAAGTATTTGAAAACGCTGCTTGTTCCTACTCCGATATTCATCGGTTCCGTGATGGTAACGGTCGTCCGATCCGACTACTCCGTGATCTATTCCATATGCAATCAATTGCGCTTCCTATCCGCGCCTAACAATTTTATGAAGATAGAACGTCTTATCTCGAAGCGATACAGCAAGTATGTCGGGAAGCGTCCTATGAAAAACTTATTGTTCTTTTGGGTTCGCTGGTTGATTTGAAACCCGTGTAAGCTTTGAATGTTGATTACGAATTTCTTCTGATTGTTCGAGAAGCCTTTGTGCTGTCGACTTCATCCCTTCCATGCCTGAGTTGAATGCGGCTACCTCGTAGGCAAGGATTTTCTGCTCATCGGGGGAGAGATTTTCATAGAACTTCATATATTGAAATGATCCTCAATAATGCGCTGATGAAACTCTTTTGATATTCGCTCGTGCTGGACAAGTTCAAGTAAGAGCTTTTCCGCTTCGTCTCTTGGGATTATATTTTTATGAAATGATTTAGCAATCAAACCTCCAATACCAAAAACACTGATCCCTAAATCAAATGCTTCTTTTGCACCCTGGATTTCTTCGATTAGCAGGGGTAACTGTTTTTGAATTGCCAAAGAAAGAGCAAACTGCTCTCCTGCATGAAGACTTCGCCGAAACGTATCAAGATTCCTTACTTCTTCAATAACAACAAGGTTTTCAATTCCGTATTCCTTAAGATACTGGTCTCCACTCTCGTAGTGGTATGCAACTTCCCTAAGTACCATAGGAGGGATATAAATTTTATCGTATAGCTCACGAATAAATTGATATCCGTTGGTTATCTTCGCTAGGGAAATCAGAGCGCCCGTGTCCGCAACAACCTCTCTCACTCCTTATTCAGATTCCCCATATAGAGATCATAGTTCTCTATATTCGCTGCTGCCACGCCATACTTGCTCAAAATATCAATAATGTCACGATGTGGTACATCCAATGTTTCTGCAGCCTCCCTGCCAGACATGATGCCAGCTCGATACATTTGCGCGACTTGGGCTTCTCCCCAGTCATAATAGTCCGGCACCTGTACTGAATCAGGTATGTCTAGTTCGACAACAACATGTTGCATTTCTTTATTCTTTACAGTCATATTTTTCAAAGAGTTATAATGATTATACGCTTTTATGAACAAATCCTATACTCTATTTTCCTATCTTGATGACGAGCTTTCGCTGCTAATAATTGTGAGAAGCTGAATATCCGTTGTGTTAACAGCTTAGACTTTGTGAATTAGAGGAGACTTCAGGTGATTAGCTTGAAAATTTTGTCTGATATACCACTGGTCATAAGTGTGGGGATTTTGTGGGGATGAGTTCCCCACAGTTATGCATTGTTATGCAAAATGGCAACGGACGACCTCGCTAAGCTGTTGAAATATAACAATTAAATCTATGATCTGTGTTCTCATAATCCATTGGTCGTAGGTTCAAGTCCTACCGGGCCTTTATGCCCTTGGGTGCACCATATTTTCTTTATTTTCAATAGCTTACAGTTTTTCTGTATTTTCTAAATTTTACGTATACCCCATTCTTTTTTACGTAGGATTTACACCCTACCCAATAAACCCTTGATTTACTTGGATAGAGCAATGGAGAGCTAATCAGTTGTTCTATCAGACAAAATAATGACCTCCACTACTATGAAAAGAAACAACTGTTAAGATAAACTACGATGTAGGTCGGCTTCAGTAGCTAAAATAAATCTGCCCGGTTTTTCTTTAATCTGCCCAGGTTTTCCTTCTATACCGGATATATGCCTGCAATCACTCTACTCAGTAAATTCTATTTGATTTCAAGGGAGGTATTCATAAGATGCCCTGGTTTTCCTCATCTGAAAATTTCTACAGTTTCTGGAATAATCAAAAATCGCAAATCGAAGACCTGCCCCCAAATTTTGTTTAATGGTCTCCTTATATTTCTTATGTGGTTTGATCTGCATCTCTAAAACTTCCTAGAAAGCGCGATTTCTGATACTGTTCAAACGTTAGTTTTTAAAAAGGAAGGTGAATCAAGGTTAGGCTTTCAGGCTTCTGTTCCCTGAGTTTTTCGGTATTCTCCAGGCGTCGTCTTAAAAAATTCAGTAAATGCGCCGCTGAAGTGGCTACGACTGTCATAACCGACATTACTGCCAATGGATTTGATCGGAATGTCCGTCTGGATCAACAGGCGAGCAGCGCTTCGTAAGCGCATCTCCTTAACGAACTCCATAGGTGATCGACCAAAACATTCCTTGAATCGTGCGGCAAAAGTACTACGACTCATCATGCTCAAATCTGCTAATGTTTCTAGCGAATGAGGATGTCCCGGATTCTCGATGATCTCCTGCACAACTTTACCTAACCGGGGTTTATTCAAGGCATTTAACCATTCGAGGCTACAATTCTCGCTTTCGCCGTATCTTCGTAACATTTCGATTAGACATTCTTGAAATAGTAAACGAAGCATTGCTCGCGAACCCGATCTGACCTGTGTCATTTCCCGTATGATGAGTTCAAAGGAATGTCGAATGATATCTCCTTGGTTTGACTGCACCATGATCGGCTCGGGTAGATAATCGAAAATACCGTCAATACCACGGTAAACCGCATCGACAGAACCGCAGACGACCGCAATGCCGTCGTTCAAATCCTGAATATTTGCTCCCATCACCTCTAAACCGACATTCAGCGGCTGACAATTGTTCAGTACTTCAGGGATCTGCCCAGATTGGCCTGTCCCCCGGAGCTCATGCAGTGCACCGGCAGGTGCGATGATCATGGTACCTGCTTCCACATCAAACGGCGGGTAACCCTCGAACATAAGCGTCCCCGTTCCTCCGAGAACATAATGGATTGTCGCTTCATCCCGCGGGCCAAGAGAAAGAGATACTCCGTTCTCAGCGCAGCACAAGACGAATGGGTGAACAGTGATGTCGAGATTCTCAAACAAAATATCGAGTGAAAGCATTCATACCTCTTATGACAAACATTAAGTGCTATTTACGTTAAAAAGTGAAGGAAGTGTACACTAATCTGGACGAATCCAAACCATATCTGGACGCAACCACACCTTGTCGTACGATTCAGCACTTTCCACAGACCCTTTCGCACTCGAAATTTAGCAAACTGGTTTTCCCAATAACAGAACAGGTAATCTGACCGAGGACAAGAAATGAGAAATAAGAATAAGCATGAAGGGACTATTTCAAAGAAACGTCGGTGTCTCAATCTGGGTCTTGCCAGTGTCATGGTAGTCACTGTCGCCGGGTTGGGTTTATCCAGTGGCCTCACCCAGGCAGCCGATAACCCCTATGCCCCACCAGCTAACCCGGCTCTACCGCCTTCAGATATGGTGCTTGATCCGAAGCGAACCGCATTGGTGGTCACTGATCCTCAAATAGACTTCCTGAGCCCAGATGGCGTGACTTGGGGCGTTGTCGGTGCCAGTGTGACTGAACACAATACGGTTGCCAACTTGGGAAAACTATTTGACGCTGCCAAGAAAATCGACATGACAGTCGCCGTTTCACCACACTACTACTATCCATCAGATAAGGGATGGAAGTTTGAAGGGGCCTTGGAAAAACTCATGCACAAAATCGGCATGTTTGATCGCGAAAGCCCTTATACGATGTCAGGGTTTGATGCGTCAGGCGCGGACTTTATGCCTGAATACAAAGATCATATTCACGATGGCGAGACTATTGTGACATCACCTCATAAAGTATACGGCCCAGAAGCCAATGACCTAGTTTTGCAGCTACGTAAAAATGGAATAGACCAAGTGATTCTGGCGGGTATGTCAGCCAACCTTTGTGTTGAATCACATTTGCGCGAGCTACTGGAGCAGGGCTTTGAGGTTGCTGTAGTCAAAGACGCCACAGCAGCTGCGAAATTACCGGAAGGGGATGGATATCTTGCCGCTATCACAAATTTTCGTTATATCGCCAATGCGGTTTGGACAACGGAAGAGACCATTGAACATATGGGGCTGAATTAACAAGGCTCGTGGGGGACTATTATAAGTAGTCCCCCTAACCTGTTCTTATTTCAAAAGCCAATTGAGATTTTGATCCAATGTTAGCTTTTTGAAAAAAGTCAGCATTCATGTCCAAATTAATAATTGTCCGATTGCCCGTTATATATTTAAGTCACTCACCAAATTTCATGGATTAGAGTTGGAAATAAAAAGCGGTCATTCTAGCTTTACATTGAACCAGTATCAGATTCCTTAAACTGATCAAATTAGCCGAACGCACGAGGATTTATACAATGTCACTAAGAATTAACGATCAAGCACCAGATTTTTTTGCAGTAACCACTGAGGGGGAAATCCAGTTTCATGATTGGCTGGGTGATGGTTGGGGGATTTTATTTTCTCACCCTAAGGATTTCACACCTGTTTGCACTACTGAGCTGGGCTATGTCGCAAGAATGAAACCTGAGTTTGAAAAACGTAATTGCAAAGTGATCGGCTTAAGTGTCGATCCTGTTGAGAATCATGCGCAGTGGGCAAATGATATTGAAGAAACCCAAGGTTGCTCGGTTAACTTTCCGATGATTGGCGATACAGATCTTGCTGTTGCTAAACTCTACAATATGTTTCCGGCTGATGAAACTGGAACAGCAGAAGGTCGAACAGCGTTAACCAACGCAACAGTAAGAACTGTATTCGTCATTGGTCCAGATAAAAACATTAAACTGATGATGACTTATCCTATGACCACTGGAAGGAATTTTGATGAAATTCTAAGGGTTATCGATTCAATGCAGCTTACGGCAGCGCATAAAGTAGCAACACCTGTAAATTGGAAGCAGGGGGAAGACGTGATTATTGTGCCTGCTGTTTCGGACGAAGAAGCGAGGGAGAAGTACCCTGATGGATGGAAGACGTTGAAACCATACTTACGGGTAGTTAAACAGCCTTAATTCAAAGGAATTGGCCAAAAGCCTTATGCAAAGATAGTGCTTTTCAACACCGGAAAGTACTGTCCTCACTAGATTCGAATATCGGTGTTACTACATTCTCAAGACTGATTTAGCGAGAGTTACCAGGTTAGATGAAGGTGTGAAAACAACATCAACCTATAGAGGTAACTCTCATGATACATACTACAGATAAAATCATTAAACATAAAGTCGGTCTACTCAATCTAGCCGAAGAACTTGGAAATGTCTCCAAAGCCTGCAAAATGATGGGCCTGTCGCGAGATACGTTTTATTGCTATAAAGCTGCGGCAGACGGAGGAGGGGTTCAGGCATTATTTGATCGTAATCGGCGCAGCCCAAACCTCAAGAACAGAGTCGGCCCATTAATCGAATCAGCGGTTCTGGCGTACGCCCTTGAAGAGCCTGCATGGGCAAACCCGCACCAGTAATGAGCTTCGTAAACGAGGTACCTTTGTCTCTCCTAGTGGGGTTCGTAGCGTCTGGCTTCGACACACATAACAGAGCATCACCAAGAAGTGAGTTAACCTTGTCGACGACAGATTTTGGTTTGTTTTTTAGAAGATAGATGAGAATATTGGTATCAAGCATATATCTCATAAATCGTCCCTTTCCTGCGGAATAGGCTGAGTGTGATGCTGCTCTTCAAGTATCGATACAAATTCGTCATCAAACTTATTAAGTGCCTCAAATAAAGCTAGTCCCTTGTCTTCGGGGAGTGGGTGTATCACCAGATCTCCATTTTTGTTTCTAGAGATTTGTACGCGTGATGTATCCAGTCTGAATTCTTGTGGTATTCTGACGGCTTTAGCTATTTCCGTTGGTAAAAACTCGAGAAGATGCTATAGGCATTTAGTACCTATATGTGTGTACATATGGTACACACATTAGATAGAACTGAATGTGGTTCAAGGCAAACGCCAAATTCAATGGGGCTTCTCGAGTCCTGAGCTTTAAAGGGTCCTAGAGATATGCCTTCTAGCTATACTCTGTACGTAAAATAGATGTACAACTTATTGATGTTTCGAGATCAAAACTCCCTGTTTATGTAAAAAGATCGGCTGTAGGATATTGATTCATAGGAATAATAGCCGTTCCTCATAATGCATTGGTCGTACGACTCCATATGGAGTAGGTAGAGTGACGTGGGAACCAAAGCCGAGGTTTACCCAAAAGGTACAAGCAAGTCCTACCGGGCCTATATGCCCTTGGGTGCACCATATTTTCCCTATTTTCAATAACTTACGTTTGTTTCAAATTTTCTAAATTTCACGTATACCTCGTTCCTTTTTACGTAGAATTTACACCCTACCCAATAAGATCTTGATATATCTGGATAGTGCAATGGAGAACTACTCAGTTGTTCTATCAGACAAAGTAATGACCTCCACCGCTATGAAAAGAAACAATGGTTAAGATAAACCTTAGGTTCAACTAGTAAGTGCAACGGTCAAGGTTGTATTTGAATTACAGAACACCTCATGAGGTGTTCTGTAATTCAGCGATTTTCTCGGACGATGATTTAGTCTGTCCATCGTCGATTGTAACGACTGTTCACTAACTTTCAACAGTGATGTTTTCCTGGGAAAGAACTGTCGAATCAATCCATTTGTATTCTCATTGGTTCCCCGCTCCCACGATGAATACGGATGGGCGAAATAGATGTCCGCGCCCAGTTCCTTCGCCATACGTTCATGATCACTGAACTCTCGACCATTATCATAGGTGATCGTCAGGCAGCTATCTTCCTGCCCCTTGAAACAACGAACGACTTCGTTGGCAACCGGATCTTTTGCCTTGGTACTCGAATGTCCCAATAACGTATATCGGCTCTTACGATCCACGAGCGAAATAAGAACGCCTTTATGCCCTTTACCCACAATGGTGTCTCCTTCCCAGTCGCCGATTCGCGAACGTGACTCCACACAGGCAGGGCGGTCATCAATCATCGTCTGGTTCGGAATCTTTCCACGACGAGTATAGACTCCGTATCGTTTCCTGCGTTGCTTTTGGCAGCGAAGGTAATCAAATAGTTTCCCTCCCATTCGTTTGTCCTGATACACGTGCTGATAAATCCATTCATGACTGATCAGATAACCCTGTTCCTCATACAACCTCCATGCAATTTGTTCCGGGCTCCAGTAAGCGCATAGCAGGCGATCAACTTCTGCCCAATGGGATTCGGGGTACTGACTTATCGGTTCGTCTGGACAGTGCGAGCTCATGCGCCTGTTTGGGTCGATAACCACGAAGCCCTGTGTTACGTCTAAGCTCACGACTGATGGTAGATCGATGTACGCCGATTTCAGCTGCTATGTCTTTTTGTGATACGCCCACTTTCTTTAGGGCCGATATCTGGTATCGTTGTTCTCGGGTGAGCTGGGTATAGTGATTCATCATGCTTCTCGTCTTTGGTCGGAGGAAAAGCTGACATTATCCCAGCTTTCCCTTCTTTAACGAGTTGCACTTATGAGTTGAATTCAAGAACAATGATGTAGGTCGGCTTCAGTAGCTAAAATAAATCTGCCCCAGTTTTTACGACCCGTTTGTGCAAAACCACGCAAACGAGGTCGGTCGCCACGAACAAACACTACTTAATCGTGGTCTGTCCCCAATTCCTTACGCCGTTTTAGGTGCGCCGTAGGCGTCACCTGAAAAACTTTGTTATGTCCGTATTCTTTATGCCTTGTTTTTTAGCGGCTCATACTTTTCGCTGACTTTGAGTGGCTAAATTTTGCAATATTAACTTCTCTCATCGTAGGCTTTTCGTGAACGTTTAATTTCATCATGATGTGTTTCCGCCCAAGAAACCAGCTGATATAAGGGTTTAATTAAATCCCTCCCCATGCTTGTAAGTTCGTACTCCACCTTTACAGGTACTTCGGGGTAAACGGTTCGATTTACATACCCTTCTCGCTCCAAGTCACGTAATGTTTGTGTGAGCATACGCTGTGAGATTCCTACTACCCTGGATTTCAGGGAATTAAATCTGTCGGGGCCTTCGATGAGTACAAATAAAATCAGCACTGACCATTTATCGCCAATCTGGGCAACCACATTACGAATGGGGCACTCATCGTTGTTATGAAATACCCGCTTTTCAGATTTCCCTTTACTTGTAGTCTTCATGTTTCCTTTGCTCTTCACTACGCAGCACCCTCTTCTCAATTTTATCTTTGGTTACCAAAATGTGCCTAGATCACATTTTAGTACCTTCTTGTAATCTAGGTTACTAATGAATACTATGAGATACAAGTTGAATTTACTTCAAACCAATGACATTAACAGGAACTTCTTATGTGGAAAATCATTGCATCAACAGTGCTGATATTAACGAGTACTATTACTTCTGCACAAAATGCAGACAAACTAGTTATTGATCTACAGGCATTACAGAAACCCAACTGGACAGAGCAAGAGCTGGAAAATGCCACCTTAATTACAGATTTTGTTCAGAACCTGATGAACAACCATAATTTCAGCTACATACTAGAGCGCTATGACAATAGCTCGTATGTTCAGCACAACCGTAATCTGCCCGACAAAGTCACTGGTTTAGTGAGCTTTTTAAAAGAGTTTGTTGGGGACTACCCCGATTACACTTATGACGTAAAACACATCTATGTTGATGGAGACTACGTTATCTTTCACTCACATGCCACCCTAAAAAAAGATGACAGAGGCAACGACACAAAAGGCATGAATATTATTGATACCTGGCGCTTAGAAGACGGAAGAATTGTTGAGCATTGGGATTCAATACAAGCTATTGATACCTTTATGCGATTTTATTCGTTAGTTAGCGGCGGAAATATTCAGAATACCAATGGAGTATTTTAATTTAACAAATGATCGAACCCCGACGGGTAACTATGCAAAACAACGTAAATTAGCGAATAAGAATACATTTAAACCAATTCTTCATGAACACCTAGCGCTCATAACAGTTTTTTAACCGGCATTTAGCCGGACTATTTATTGGCCATACCACCCAATCTGAGTGACCGTTAATAGGGTTTTCAGAGCTAAGTTGATATTCGTTTGTCATAGGGTTCAACATTCGGCGGCTGTCTCAGATGAGTATACAACGGACAGTTGGATAATTGGCAATAGACACTAATGTTAAGGGCAGCGCGCAAAAACCACGCAAACGAGGTCGACCACCACAGACAAACACGACTTAATTGTGGTCTGTCCCCAATTCTAGTTAACTTGTCAGTATCAAAATTTTCCTAGATGATAGGTCGGTGTTCTTTATAGTCGAACCAAGTTCGTGTTTTTTCTAATACAGCCGCCACATGAAACGAGCGGAAGTCATCGAAAGCTCGAGAAACAATTTGTACGCCGGTGGGGATACCATTAGGCCCTATTCCGGATGGGACAGCTAATACTGGAAGGCGCGATAACATATTAAAAACTGCTTGTGTGTTTAGATCATATTCACTATCGAAATCGCGACCCTGGATTGTTATCCGATCCCAGGGTTTCTGTTCTGCAAGCATATCGTTACAAGCAAAAGTTGGGCAAATGAAAGCATAGTATTTAGTCGTTCCTGAAGAACCCGAAAAGGCTACATATACAGTATAAACTGGATATAGTCCTGGTTTGAATCGACCGGAATTGTTAAACTGGCGTTCAGTTTCTGGTCGAACACGAGGTATATATGCTACCTGACAGCCCGGTGAATGACGATCAACTCAGTTTCTTCAACATCGTTGATCAGCTGGATACGTCCCATCCCCTGATTGCCCTTGGCAATACCCTTGACTGGTCATCGCTTGAAGCCTCCCTGAGCCAGTACTACAGCGCGAAGGGGCGGGCCGCGAAACCGATCCGGTTGATGAGCGGATTGCTGATGATCAAACAGCTGTACAGCTTAAGTGATGAATCGGTGGTGGATCAATGGAAGATGAACCCGTACTTTCAGGTGTTCTGTGGTGAGGTGAGTTTCCAGACGCAGGTACCGTGCCATGCGACGGAACTGGTGAAGTTCCGCAACCGGATTGGGTCGGAGGGAGTCAGGGAGATCTTTTCGCTGTCGGTAAAACTGCATGGGAAGCTGGCAGAGGAGCGGACAGTACTGGTAGATACCACGGTACAGGAGAAGGCGATCACGTGCCCGACAGACAGCAAGTTGGCGATAAGGATCATCAATCGCCTGAACAAGCTGTCGAAGTTACACGGGATACAACAACGACGAACGTACGTAAAGGAAGTGCGGTCACTTCGTTTGGCATGTCGTCATTTCCGTCACGTGAAACGACGTCGTAAGGCGAACAAGGCGTTGAAACGATTACGAACCATTGCGGGTGTGTTGCTCAGGGGAATGCCAACGGAAGTTACCGATCGATGTTCTGACGGCGCAGGAAGCGAACTTTGCGTTATACGAACGTGTTTTGTCTCAACAGCCCAAAGACAGGAACAAGGTTTACTCCCTGCATGATCCTGCTGTGTACTGCGTGGGCAAGGGGAAGGATCACAAGGCGTATGAGTATGGTCGCAAGGCGTCAGTGGTGGCGACGAAGGAGTCACAGGTGATTGTGGGGGTGGTGAGTCATGACGAACATGATCATGATTCGAAGACCCTGAAAGCAGCACTGACAGAAGCCCATACCCACCGTGAGACATCGATCAGGCTGGCGGTGGTTGACCGGGGATATCGGGGAGCGAAGAATAAAGTGGATTGTGAGGTGCTGTTACCGGGTCCTCCGCTGAAACGGGACAATGCTTATCAACGCCAGAAGAAACGGATACTGTGTCGCAAACGAAGTGCGATAGAACCGATCATCGGTCATTTGAAGCATGATCATCGTTTATTGAGGAGCTGGCTGAAGGGAGCCGAAGGAGACCGTATCAATCTGCTGATGGCGGGTTGCGCGTGGAATTTGAGAAAGTGGATGATCGCTTTCTTTTTGTTTGAAAAACCCAACGGCGGAGAGCAAACATTACTCGCCATTGCCTGTTGTCAGCCCCTTGGGACGCCGCTAATCGTCGTCTGGGTGTTGTCCTGATCCGAAGGTCGAAAATGACGCATGATCGCTAACGACATCGCGCCTTTTTTCAGGACGGACTATGTAGCCTCCCTTGGTATTTTTAATACGCGAGCATAAAAAAGCACTGTACATTTTTACAGTATTTTTTTATGCTTGTGGCCATGCGAAATCTCACTCCTCGACAACAACAAATAATGGATTTGATTCGGTTAGCCCAGCGGGAAACCGGAATGCCTCCTACTCGCGCAGATATCAGCCAGCACTTCAATTTTCGCTCACCCACAGCGGCTGACGACCACCTCAAGGCGCTGGAAAAAAAGGGCGTCATTCAACTCCTTCCGGGGAAATCCCGTGGTATACGTATACTGGATGATGCGACTTATCAGGGCATTCCAGTAATTGGGCGAGTGGCAGCAGGGGAACCCATATTGGCCCAACAGCACATTGAAGATCACTATGAAATCGACGCTAATCGATTTACTCCCCGAGCGGATTATCTTTTAAGCGTTTGTGGTCACAGCATGCGGGATGCGGGCATTCTTGATGGTGATTTGCTAGCTGTATCACAGATACACGAAGCCGGAAATGGGCAAATCGTGGTTGCCCGGGTGGAAGATGAAGTCACTGTTAAACGGTTTCACCGAAAAGGTGACACAGTAACGCTTTTACCCGAAAACCCGGATTTCAATCCAATAAAAATTAACCTTCGTACCACTACCTTTGCCATTGAGGGACTTGGGGTTGGTGTTATTCGGGACAAGGGATTATGACCGCCTCAGGGATTCAACGGCATGACGAGTACCATGAGACTTTAAAAGCAACTGAACTTTATGGGAGAAGCATAGTAAAGGTAGAAATCGAGACACAGGGACAATGAATGACGGACTGAAAAATGAAGCACAGGACGGCATAAACAATGAGACAGAAATTTCTCTGGATGGCCTGATTAAAAGCCAGACGATGTTATGGAGAGGGAATAGAAAAAGTCATACATCGAATCAATCCATCGAAACCGGCTTTGAAGAACTGGATCGTTTTTTACCGACAGGAGGGTGGCCGTCTAATTCGTTGACAGAAATCGTGGTAGAGCATTGGGGCAATGGTGAGTTTCAGATATTGCTTCCATTACTGGTGAGGGTTAGTCAACAATCCTCTCCCGTTGTGTTCATCGCACCTCCCCATATCCCCTATGCACCTGCACTGGAAAATGCCGGTGTTCTACTGGATAAGTTGATTATCATCGACGATGGCATCAATGCTAACGATCTTTGGTGGACCGCGGAAAAAGTATTACGCCATCCGGAATGTGGCATGGCACTAATTTGGCCAAAAAACCAGAATTCTCGCCATACCCGGCGATTACAACTAGCCGCCAGTACTGCAAAAAACCCAGGATTTCTTTTTCGTTGTGGAACCCCCATACAGAGCCCCGCTCCTTTACGAATTCAACTCGCACGCTCAGCAGATTGTGTCACAGTACATATTCTAAAATCACGATTTGGCTGGCAACAAAATCATTCTCTCTCCCTTAATCTGACATAGCCAGGGTTTGGGTATCGCAAACATCACAATGAGTCTGAATTTATCCCGTGTCACTAATGCCAGTGACAACCTCACTGCACCAGAGCCCGCAGAAAGCCAAACCCTGGATCAACCATCGGCATTATGGATATGCATTTACTTTCCTGATATATCACTCAACGCTACTATTGATATCGTTGATGCACACGACCATGACTCTCCAGTTTTGGTAGTAGAAAATATCAAGGAGCGGCAAGTAGTTCATACGGCATCCGATGCTGCTCTGAATTTAGGAATCATGTCTGGGATGCCTTTAAATGCCGCGTATGCGTTGTGTCACAAACCGAATATTATTCCAAGGTCCACCGAGAAGGAAATGATGTTACTCGAGGAATATGCTTCGTTAATATCACATTTCACACCCACCTATAGCCTGTCGCCGCCGGATTCATTGCTACTGGAAGTGTCAGGAAGTACACGGCTTTTTGGTGGTATCAGATCGCTTTATCAATCCATTCAGAAAGCCGTCAATTCATCGGCCATTATTAGCCTGAGTCCATCTCCATCCGCGTCCCGGCTACTCGCTCACACAGGTCATAAAAAAGCCGTACTTCGGCGGGAACAATTAAAACAGTCGTTATCCCCCATAAAAATTGAACATATTGATTTGGATGAAAAACCAAAAAGTCAGCTATTAAAATGTGGCATTCATACCCTGGGTGATCTATGGCGCCTTCCCAGAACTGACCTTGGCAGACGTTTTGGTATCAGCCTCATTCAACTGATGGATAAATTACTAGCCATTGAGTCAAATCCACAAACACCGGCTAAGCCTAAATTGACATTTTCAACGGAGATCACCGTTTCTGCCCAGAATAACAACAAAGCCATTTTGTGCGTGGCCGCAAAGGAATTACTCATCCGGGCGCAATATTTCTTAAAGCAGCATGCCTCAGTGACAGAAAAGGTGCATTTCGAACTGCGCCATGAAAAGTACGATGGTCATGACCATGAAAATACAACACTGTTTGCTCGATCCCAAAAAGCCTCTCACGACCCGCTACGTTTTCTTCCACAATTTACGGAACAGTTGACTCAACTTGATCTTGCCCAACCGGTTGTTTCAATCCAGCTGACAATCAGCAAAGTCATAAGCGGATCCCGGTTCAGTGATGATCTTTTCAGCCCCGGGAAAAAAGACAATCAGGACTGGGAGCAACTCATGGACATTATCAAATCGAGACTAGGGGACCACCTGCTTTATGGCATTACGACATTTCCGGATCATCGACCAGAACGGGCATGGCAACAGAAAACGGTCTGCCGCACCCCAATGAAAAAAACATCCGATGATAGTGAAACATCTGAATGTATCCATCTGCAACGACCACTGTGGTTACTGAAAAAGCCCAGGAAAATCAACATTGATATGCTTACATCGGCTTCTGTGCATGATATAGAAAGACTCGAATCAGGATGGTGGGAGCAACAAAGTATCCGTCGGGATTATCATGTCATCCATTTTCATAAAGCCGCAAAAGCCTGGGTCTACCTTGATCTTTCTGATCACCATGCATGCCAAAATAGTCTCAACACCATTGAACAGAAGCAGGCTCCTGGCTCAAATTGGTATTTACATGGACTATTCGGGTAAACCCAAGTTACTCCCCGTGGCACTCGCTGACATACTCCCGCAACACTTATTCCCAATGCATCAAACCATCGATCATCCAGTGACAGGAATGGCTATGGATATGGATATTGAAAAACGATTAAGCAGGATCTGGAACAATCGATTATCGATGGAGTTAACTTGAGAACTAACCTAGGAGTTGAACATAATATTGATTATGCTGAGCTCCATGCAATCAGTAATTACTCATTTCTGTGTGGAGCTTCATTTCCCGCAGATAAATTGGGCTATCGGGCCATCGCAATCACAGACGAATGTTCCCTTTCCGGAATTGTAAGAGCCCACAACGCTGCAAAACAGTGCTCCATAAAACTCATTGTGGGGAGCGAATTTTATCTCGATGACGGTATGCACCTCATACTATTGGCAACTCATCGAATCAGTTACGGCACACTATGTAAAATCATCAGTCTGGCACGAAAAACCGCTAAAAAAGGGGAATATCGCCTTACACGGAAGGACATCGAACAACAAGATCTCGAAGGGTTAATCGCATTATGGGCACCCAGGGCAGAGACACCATTAGGTCCAAAAACCAGAGACGGTTTATGGATAAAATCACAATTTCCGGGCTCGACCTGGATAGCCATCAACATGAATCGGGATGGCAAAGACGGCATTCGCCTGTCACAGGCTAAAGCGCTTTCCCAGGCATGCTCACTTCCATTAATAGCCTGCGGTGATATTGAGTTTCACCACCCTAAAAGGCAACCTGTCCGTGATGTGCTAAATGCGATCCGCCAGAAAAGGCCTCTGTCTGAAATGGGATATCGGTTGCACAGCAACGCAGAACAATATCTCCGTCCAAAGTCCCATCTTGCTCGCCTGTATCCATCGGAAATGATCCGAGCCACAATTGATGTCACCAATCGTTGTCTGTTTTCTTTAGATGAAATACGTTATGAATACCCGGACTCTCTGGTACCTGATGGTTACAACGACACCGAATGGCTTGCTCACCTCACAAAACAAGGCGCACAATCCCGCTGGCCGAAAGGAATTCCTGCCAAAATCATGGATCAAATTAAATCGGAATTAGCGCTAATTCAGGATTTACATTATGAAGCCTATTTTCTCACCGTCCATGACATTGTGCGATATGCCCAAAGCCGGTCAATCTTATGTCAGGGCCGAGGATCTGCAGCCAATTCAGTGATCTGTTATTGCCTTGGTATTACCTCCGTGGACCCGACCCAGATAGACTTATTGTTTGAGCGTTTCATTTCCCGGGAAAGAAATGAGCCCCCTGATATCGATGTGGATTTTGAACATGAGCGGCGGGAAGAGATCATTCAATACATCTATCGAAAATATGGAAGAGATCGTGCTGCACTGGCGGCCACAGTAATTACCTATCAGCCAAAAAGTGCAATTAGGGATGTGAGTAAAGCCCTGGGGTTATCTCTGGATCAGGCTGATCGACTTGCAGGTTCTATCAATTTTTGGGATGACCGCAATACCCTGCGCCAACGTTTAACGGAAGCAGGTTTTGATCCGGAAAATCCCAAAATCACCCAACTCATGACTTTAGTAAATCAAATCATCGGTTTCCCAAGACACTTGTCCCAACATGTTGGAGGCTTTGTCATTTCCAGAGGTTTACTTAACGAAATGGTTCCCGTGGAAAATGCCGCGATGCCTGATCGAACTGTAATTCAATGGGAGAGGGATGACCTTGAGTCTTTAGGATTATTGAAAGTGGATGTGCTCGCTCTTGGAATGTTAAGTGCCATCCGAAAGTGTTTCGATTACATCGAAGGATACAGGGCAAAACGTTATGAGCTTCACACTATTAAGCCAGATGATCCTGAGGTGTATGGCATGATCCAACGAGCAGATACCCTCGGCGTTTTCCAGATTGAATCCCGGGCACAAATGTCCATGCTCCCCAGACTAAAGCCGTCCAACTATTACGATCTCGTAGTGGAAATTGCCATTGTTCGCCCCGGGCCAATTCAGGGAGACATGGTTCATCCTTATTTGCAACGCCGGAACAACCCTGACCTTGTCACCTATCCAAGCGAAGCACTAAGAAAAGTATTGCAACGAACCCTGGGGGTTCCTATTTTTCAGGAGCAGGTAATGAAAATCGCAATCGTCGCGGCGGGTTTCAGTGCAGGAGAAGCAGATCAGCTTCGGCGAAGCATGGCAGCATGGAAAAGACGGGGCGGGTTGGAAAAATACGAAACGAAACTAAAAGATGGCATGTTAAATCGAGGATACCCCGCAAAGTTTGCCGATCAAATATTTAGCCAGATAAAGGGGTTCGGCGATTATGGATTTCCCGAGTCCCACTCCGCCAGTTTTGCCTTACTTGCCTATATTTCATCCTGGCTGAAGTATTATGAACCTGCCGCATTTTGTTGTGCATTACTCAACAGCCAACCCATGGGGTTTTATCGACCAGCTCAATTAGTCAATGATGCCAGGCAGCATGGCGTTGAGGTCAGACCCATCGACGTTAACACCAGCCAAATTGATTCAACGTTGGAACCGACACGATCCAGTAAAACAGCTCAACCTGCTATTCGATTGGGATTAAGAATGGTAAAGGGTTTGTCCCGCAAATCCATGGAGAATATTATTCACCAGAGAAATAGTTTGCAATTTAAAACTATTCGGGAACTGGCTCAACGCTGCCATCTGGATAAGTCACAGCTTTCAAAACTGGCAGCCGCCGATGCGCTTGTAACGATCAGTGGAAACCGATATCGGGCCTATTGGGAAACTTCGGGAATTGAACCTGAAATGCCAATCACTGGTGTCCCCAACTTCATCGAAGGACTGCCTTTGTTACGCAAACCCACTGAATGGCAAAATACTTTAGCTGACTATGAAAGTACCGGACTCACATTGGGGAATCATCCACTGGCACTGTTAAGAGAGAAATTGAATACTGAAGGGATCAGCCAATCGAATGTACTGGGAAGAACCAGCAATGGGCAAATCATTAAAGTTGCTGGTTTAGTTCTCAACCGGCAACGTCCCATGACCGCAACTGGGGTTGTTTTTGTTACTCTGGAAGATGAAACAGGTTATGCCAACATTGTGATTTGGCCCAAATTAGTTGAATCCCAACGTCGTATTTTACTGCAATCGCAACTGATGGTAGTAACGGGAACTGTACAAACCGAAAGCAATGTCACCCATGTCATTGCCCGACAGTTACAGGACTTTAGTGAACTAACTCAATCGTTACGCTCGAAGTCAAGAAACTTTCACTAACATATGAACCGGCATATTGAACTGGTGTATTGAACTGGTGTATTGACACGCACTACCTCTGATGATGGTGAGCGATTCCTTCTATCACTTCCGTATAACCCAACCACCACGTCTAAATTACTAATATTAAGAATGGAAAACAAATAGAAAACCAAATATAGAACAATGACACAACCTGTATCCACTAAAAATCAGTTGCAGGGTCCGAAACTCCAGACTATCATCCTGGAAGATCTATCTTCTCGTTATAACATAGATTTTTTCAGTCAGGGTATCGAGCCCTCGTTCAGATAGATTACCAACGATATCTGGGCCAGAGGACTGGGTAATTCGTTCGACCTGAAAGTTACTTTCAAAAAGCGATCGGACTTCATCCTCGGTAACAGAAAATGGGGGACCCTTCATTTTATTTTGATCATAATCCATACTAATCAACAAAATCTGGTCATCCGGATTCAATAGCATTGCCAGGTGTTGCGCATACCGCTTACGCATTTCGGGAGGTAATGCCACCAGCGATGCCCGATCGTACACGATATTCACTCCAGGTAAATCGTTCCTGGTTAGCGCAAAAAAGTCACCCTGTAATAACTCAATGGAGTGTCCTTTGAAATGCCTGAATTTTTCATCAACGAACTCATCATAGGCAAACCCCAACTCATCAAAAAAATCCCGACAGGCAATTTCGCTAATCTCTACGCCAATGACGGAATGTCCCTGCTCAGCCAACCAGGCCATGTCTTTTGATTTCCCACACAATGGTACAAAGACCGCACCCTTATTAAGACTCTTTTCTCCCCAATAGAGCTTTAAACGTGAGTTAATCTTCTGCTGGTGGAATCCTAACTGATTCACCTCCCATTTCTTTATCCAGAAATCGCTTTCCAACTTTTACTCCTGGCTTTCGATATTGTTGTCGAATCTATGTAACTTATTGAAATCTTAATCACCGATACTAACTAGTGACTGCTGTGGTCGTGCTTGCTTTCATCCGTGCTTTTTACTTCAAGCTCCACCTTCATTTCGCTATTACTTTTGAAATGCAAAGCCATTGAAATTTTATCTCCACGCTCAAATTCCCGCTTTCGACCCATCAGCATCAAGTGAAAACCACCAGGCTTAAAGCTTATATTCCCCCCCTGTTTAATTTTAACCTCATCGATATGCGCCATTTTCACGACACCACCTTCCTCAAAGGAGCGATGTATCATCACATGATCAAAATCACTGGAAGAAGCGCCTATCAAAGAGTAATCAGAGTCACTGTGGTTATGTAATTCAAAATAACCTGCCATCGGAGAGTTAGGGGGTGCAACTCTGGTCCAGCCATGATGGAGCATCATGGTTGTCGGTTTAAAGTAAAAGGCATAGGTGACAATCGCCACAAACAGCAATACCAGCCCAGAAAAGATGACTTTTTTCATACAGGAAACAATAATTTAAATAACAGGAAACACCGATATAACGTAATCAGCCCCAATCACCAGACTTTGATGACCAGGGCTAATCATTAGACCTAATGGCCGGAGTCCATTAATTACGCTGTACCATGTTTTTCCACAGCGTCTTAAGTTAACACTCGAAAGTAATAGCAGTAAATTGGGAGATAGCGCCGTTGACTCTGAATATAATCTCTGGACAGAATCGTCACTGGAAATACCCCTGAATAACCGCCTCTCCTAACCGAACCAAAACCCAATTACTGCCAGCACGGTTCAAAATAGTCAGATTGTAAAGTTGACAGAACCTGATGGACAAAGGCTGTGTATTTTATTTACCAGCCCTGGAGACAGCCTCCACAATTAGAACAGATCCATTTACTCCCACGATTTTTACCACTGAGTCCCTCTCAAGCTCTGGACCCTCAACCTGCCACTGACTATCATCAATGGATATTTTGCCTATGCCATTCACAATAGGATCATATAGCGGTGCCGTTCTTCCTACGTATTGACTGGCTCTTCGATTAAGATTTGGCAATTCTGAGTCGCTTGTCTTCCTGGTTGTGAATCTTCTTGAGATCACAATACTAATCACCGAAAGAATGGAAAAAATCAGCGCCTGCATCTGCCAGGGCAATTCCGGGATGGTCATAACTAAAAAAGCCGTTACTAATGCAGAAACTCCAAGCCAGAGAAAAAAGGCAAAGGGCGCTAACAATTCAATTGTTAACATAATCAAACCGGCGGCTAGCCACCACCAATAACTCAACGAAAAATCCATAATTGTTTATCCTCCCGCAATTTATTTGTTTGTGGACACTATTCGCTTTGTTTCGGTTTATCGTTAAACACTTCCTTGGCAAGTTCTCCAATGCCACCCAAGGAACCAAGCAAACTGGTTGCCTCCAACGGTAAAAACATGACTTTTTGGTTGTCGGCTGATCCCATAACCTGTAAAGCTTCGATGTACTTTTGTGCGACAAAGTAGTTCACTGCCTGTATGCTTCCGCTTTCGATAGACTCCGACACCATTCTAGTGGCTTCTGCTTCAGCCTGTGCTAAACGTTCTCGAGCCTCTGCGTGTCTGAAGGACGCTTCTTTCTCACCTTCAGCATCCAAAATCGCAGCACGCTTCTGACCTTCTGACTTCAGGATCCTTGCCTACCGCTCTCCTTCAGCTTCCAGGATGGAGGCACGTTTCTCCCTTTCAGCTTTCATTTGTCTGGCCATGGCATCAACCAGGTCCTGTGGCGGAGAGATATCTTTTATTTCGATGCGGGGACTTTTAAACCCCAGGGACTTGTGGCCGAATCCACGACATGGAGTAATGACGCATTTATTTCGTCACGTTTAGATAGGGACTCATCCAGATCCATCGAACCAAGCACAGTTCTGGTATTCGTCATGGTGAGGTTGAGAATCGCATGTTCGAGATCGCTTACCTCGTAGCTCGCTTTGGCAGCATCCAACACCTGGAAGAAAATTACACCATCGACCTTTACCACTGCATTGTCCTTGGTAATAACTTCCTGTGAAGGTACATCCAGCACTCGTTCCATCATGTTCACCCGTGAGCCAATGGAGTCCACAAAAGGCAGAATGATATGAAAGCCCGGGCTCAATGAACGGGTAAACCGCCCTAAACGTTCGATCGTGTATTCATATCCTTGATTAACCGTAACAACTCCCTTAAATACAATCAGAAAGGCGATAAGAATCACTAATATTGCAAATGTAGACAGCCCTAAAAACTCCATATCTTTTTCCTCTGGCAGGTTTAACTTAAGCCGCGATATGGGGGCGAATGCCCCAATTTCAATTAATTCGTGATCGATTTAGGAAAGACAAACCGAGTCACAGTTTAAAACTCTGACAAAAAGCAAGTCCTCAACGGGTCAAAGGCCCATTAAAATGGTAGTGCCAAATCTGGTCGAGCTGCGTAAAGCAGCTCCCTGAATCGGCCTTGAATGATTTCCAATTGGGATTCACTGCCCGCTTCAAAACGCATGATTACTGTGGGAGTTGTATTGGAAGCGCGGATAAGGCCGAAACCATCCTCAAAATCCACTCTTATACCATCTATCGTACTCACCCTGGCATCTGAAAAAACGGCCTTTTCTACTAATTCAGCAACGAATGGATAATGCTCACCTTCTTTCATTTCCAACCGCAATTCTGGCGTATTGATGGTGTTTGGTAGCCCTGCGAAAACGGCTTCCGGTGCATCATCCATTTCGCTTAGCAGTTCACAGAGCCTCGCTCCGGCATAAATCCCATCGTCAAAACCGCCCCACCGATCATTAAAAAAAATATGACCGCTCATTTCTCCAGCCAATGCCGCACCCGTCTCCTTGAGTTTCGTTTTAATAAAGGAATGCCCGGTCTTCCACATTGTCGCCACGCCACCTGCCTCGACAATGGCCTGGGGCAATATCTGCGAACACTTCACGTCATAAATGATTTCGGCGCCGGGAGTCTGTTGAAGAATACTTTTAGCAAACAACAACATTTGGCGGTCGGGCCAGATTACATCTCCGTTCTTTGAGACCACTCCCAATCTATCAGCATCTCCATCGAACGCCATGCCAAACTCCGCATCAGATTCTCTCACCGCAGCGATGAGATCCTGCAGATTTTCCAACTGACTGGGGTCCGGATGGTGGTTAGGAAATGTGCCGTCAACTTCGCAAAACAACTCCACCACCTCACAACCCATATTCCTGAAGACTGCCGGTGCAGCAGCTCCTCCTACTCCATTTCCGCAGTCGATCACCACCTTCATCGGTCGTTTTAGTACCACATCCTTAACTATTCGTTCACAATATACAGGCAGCATGTCACGGTACTCGATATTGCCCGCTATTTCAGACTTAATGAAATCATCTCGCAAAATCCTTGCTTTTAAGTCCTGAATAGCTTGCCCCGACAACGTAGTACCACCAATCATCATTTTCAGTCCATTATATTCTGGTGGATTGTGACTGCCGGTCACCTGTACCCCAGTACCTGTACCGGACTCCACGGTGGTGAAATACAAGGCAGGCGTTGGCACCTGACCAATATCAATAACATTACAGCCCGTGGATACCAAACCACGACAAAGCGCATTAACCAAATCTGGCCCCGTCAGTCGACCATCTCGACCTACGACCACTGTATCCATACCCTGGGCAATGGATTCGCTGCCCAATGATTTGCCGATCAGCTCCACCATATCCGGAGTTAACGCAGTTTCAACCACACCGCGAATATCATAAGCCTTAAAAATCTCATGAGGAAAAGTCATCGCAACCTCCACTAACCAGTTTTTTGTGTCATATAAAAGATCAAAACCAGACTAATTCACTTTGTGAATAGCCCGCTTCTCCACGGCCAGTGCGGCTTCGTGAACGGCTTCGGAAAGGGTAGGATGAGCATGGATCGTTCTTGCAAGGTCTTCCGAACTGGCCCGAAATTCCATTGCCAAAACACATTCACCGATTAGTTCCGAGACATGAGGGCCTACCATGTGAACGCCGAGAATCCGGTCAGTTTTTTTATCAGCAATCATTTTCACAAACCCAATGGGCTCCTCCATGGCTTTGGCACGACCAGTGGCAGCAAATGGAAACGAGCCTGACCTGAATTCAACTCCTTCTTCTTTCAACTCAGCTTCAGTTTTCCCTACCCATGCAATTTCAGGGGAAGTATAGATAACCCAAGGGACAGTGTTAAAATCGATATGTCCATGACCGCCGGCAATAGTCTCAGCCACAGCCACACCTTCTTCGGAGCTCTTGTGCGCAAGCATAGGGCCACGAACGGCATCTCCCACAGCCCAGATATTCTCTACACTGGTTTGACAATTGTTATCAACTTCAATAAAACCCCGACTATCCGTGGATACTCCACAATCTGGAGAAAGCAACCCTTCTGTTGCAGGACGGCGTCCCACAGCAACGATCACTCGATCTACCACCTCCTGGTGATCTTTTTCTCCTTTGGAGTAGGTTAAAGTTATTTTGCCGGATTCTTCTTCGACACTTTTAACCATGGCTCCAAGCCGAATATCCAAACCCTGCTTTTTGAATTGTCGGGCAGCTTCTTTCGAAACCTGTTGATCCGCTGTGGCAAGAAATTTGTCCATCGCCTCTAGAATAATCACCTTTGATCCTAATCTGTTCCAAACGCTCCCAAGCTCAAGACCGATAACACCTGCGCCGATGATGCCAATACGCTCAGGCACTTCGTCAAAATTGAGCGCTCCCGTTGAGTCCACTACGGTGTCATAATTGAAGGGCATGGATTTTAGTTCCACCGGTGTTGATCCTGGGGCTAAAATAATATGCTGTGCAGTTAAAGTATCAGTTAATACTCCATCATTATTCGTAACAGTCACGGTATGGCCTGCAACAACTTTGGCAGCACCGTGAATAAATTGAATTTTGTTCGCCTTAAAAAGCTGCGCAATACCCGAGGTCAGGCTCTTCACAATACCCTCTTTGCGATTCTGCATTTTTTGAATATCGACAGAAACATTTTCAACCTGAATACCGTGGGCGGCAAACTGATTATTTAGGCGGTGAAACTGCTCCGAAGAATCAAGCAGGGCTTTTGAGGGAATACATCCTACGTTTAGGCAGGTGCCTCCCAATGACGGCTCTCCCCCAGAATTGACTTGCTTATCAATACAAACCGTGTTCAAACCCAATTGAGCACAACGAATGGCGGCAACGTATCCTCCTGGACCCCCACCAATCACAACTACATCAAAATTTTCTGACATTTATCAACACTATATTTAAAAATCATCTTTAAAAACAACATCAAAAGCCGATACGTCTTTCACCATAAAACCCATAAATGGCTGGGAACTCATTCCTGGAAGCTCCACCCCATCCTTCTGTCAAAACCTATATACCCAGAATGTGGTCAGTATCAAATTTCGACTACAAACTTCAACAGGACTGGTAGAAAGTGAATCAGCTAATTTTCAGCATTCAACTCTTTCTTTAACAATCTAACCCCTAACAATCTAACAATAACCTGGCCGGATCTTCGAGCATTTCCTTAATCGTTACGAGAAACTGCACTGCTTCTTTACCGTCAATGATTCGGTGATCGTAGGACAGTGCAAGATACATCATTGGTTGAATGACAACTTCACCATTCTCGGCCATCGGTCGATCCTGAATTTTGTGCATTCCCAGAATGGCGCTTTGGGGTGGATTTACTATGGGTGTAGAAAGTAAAGAGCCGAACACACCTCCATTGGTAATCGTAAATGTTCCACCAGTTAGATCAGCCAGACTGAGTTTGCCGTCTTTTGCTTTACCACCGAAATCCCGAATTTGGGATTCAACGTCAGCGAAACTCATGCCTTCGCAATTCCGAAGTACCGGAACCACCAAGCCCCTTGGCGATGACACGGCGATGCCAATGTCATGGTAGTTGTGTTTAACGATATCTGTCCCGTCGATATAGGCATTCACCAGAGGATATCTCTGTAAGGCCGCCACACTTGCTCGAACGAAAAAAGACATAAAGCCCAGACGGGTTCCGTGCTTTTTCTCAAATTCTTCCTTATAACGGGATCGTAGGTCCATAACAGGCTTCATATTGACCTCATTAAATGTGGTCAGCAACGCCGCTCCCTGCTGAGATTGAATGAGCCGATTGGCTATTGTCTGTCTGAGTCGGCTCATGGGTTCACGAATATCTACTCGCTCACCCTGATCCACTGAACCCTGATCCACTGAACCTTGAGCCGTGTTCGGATTTTGTTCCGCCACTCCAGGGGAAGATGCGGATGAATCCGCAACCTTATTGGTATCCTCCCTAGATACTTCAGGGGCAACCTGCGTAGCAATATGATTGAGCACATCTTCCTTGGTCAATCGCCCATCTTTCCCAGTGCCTTTTATGCTAGAGGGGTTGATACCATATTCTGCAATAAGACGTCTCGCTGCCGGGCCAAGTAAATCATCACCCGCATCTTCGTTCGACTCTCCTTCACTTGACTCACCGTCGTCAGAGGAGGTGTCATCTCCCTTTCCCTGAGGAGCAGCACCAGCTTCCATACGTGCCAATAGCTGCTCCGCCATCACGGTATCGCCCGATTCCGCCAGAATTTCAGTGATGACGCCGTCTGCAGGGGCAGGGACTTCAAGCACCACTTTATCCGTTTCGACTTCAACAATAATCTCATCACGTTGGACAGAGTCGCCCACTTTTCGGGACCAATCCAATAACAACGCATCTGCAACGGACTCGGGCAACACAGGGACTTTGATTTCAATAGACATAAAAAGGATTCCTGATCTAATTTAAGCGATATGAAGGGCTTGATCGACTAATTGCTTTTGCTGGTGGGCATGGAGTTTGTAATACCCCACTGCTGGCGAAGGCGATCCCTCCCTTCCCACATAGGATAACTCCTGGCCATCAACCAACATCCTACGCAAGTAATAGCTAATCTGATACCAGCAGCCCTGATTCTTTGGTTCTTCCTGACACCAGACGACCTGTTTCGCATTGGTGTACTGCTGAATGGTTTCTCGCAGCAGTTTATTCGGAAATGGATGCACCTGCTCCAAACGGATGATAGACACGTCTTTTATATCTCGAAGGCGTCTCTCTTCCAGCAAATCAAAGTAAACCTTTCCACTACATACCACCAGTCGCTTGATATTTTCTATTGGCAAATCATCCGTTTCTCCGATAACAGGCTGAAATGCACCTTGACTAAGTTCTTCCGGGGTTGACGTTGAGAGTTTATGTCTCAGTAGGCTTTTCGGTGTCATCACAATCAAAGGCCGCCGGAAGGATCGCATCATCTGGCGACGCAACATGTGAAACATCTGGGCCGGCGTCGTTGGCACGCAAACCTGCATATTGTGCTCGGCGCACAACTGTAGGAATCGTTCCAGGCGTGCTGAAGAATGCTCTGGACCCTGACCTTCCATACCGTGAGGCAAAAACATCACCAAACTACAGACTCTCACCCACTTGGCCTGACCACTACTGATAAACTGATCGATAACCACCTGTGCGCCGTTAACAAAATCACCAAACTGGCCCTCCCAGATAACCAGGGTTTTTGGATCCGTGGTGGAATAGCCGTACTCAAACCCAAGCACGGCTTCTTCGGACAACAGGGAATTAATCACTAGATAATCGCTGGGGTTTTTCGGTATGTACTGAATCGGTATGAAGGTTCGGGGCCGGGATTGGTCATGCAGGGTAACATGACGATGAGAAAAGGTGCCCCTTCCAGCATCCTGTCCTGATAGTCGAACTCTAAAATCATTCTCCAACAAAGTGGCATATGCCAATAGTTCAGCACAACCCCAGTCCATGGGTTTCTCTCCTTTGGTCATGCTTATCCGATCTTCCAGAACTTTTTTGACACGAGGGTGAATCACGAAGTCATCCGGGGTTTCGCTAAGCTTTTTAGACAACCGAATCAGGTTCTCCACCGGCACACCTGTATTCACAGGCTCACTCCATTTATTACCAATATAGGGCTCCCAATCCACAACCTTCAGAGCTTTATTCGGGTCAATAATTTGACCTGCAACGATGTGCCCCTGATCAAGCTGGCTGCGATAGCTCGACATCATTTCATGCACATCTTCAGCCGTAACGACGCCCTCAGCCACCAACTTTTCTGCGTAGATTTCACGAGGCGTTTTATGTTGACGAATCGACTTATACATAATCGGCTGGGTAATGCCTGGTTCGTCAGCTTCATTATGGCCATGCCGTCGATAACACACAATGTCCAGCACAACATCACCGCCAAACTTCATCCGATATTGCAATGCCATTCTGGTCGCAAAGATCACCGCATCTGGATCATCACCATTTATGTGAAAAATTGGCGCCTGCACCATTTTTGCAATCTCAGTGCAATACAATGTGGAGCGGGCATCAAGGGTATTGGTGGTGAATCCGATTTGGTTGTTAATGATGATATGGATGGTGCCGCCGGTTGAATACCCCCGGGTGGTGGACATTTGAAGGGTTTCCATTACCACTCCCTGTCCAGCAAAAGCAGCATCACCATGAATTAATACCGGAACCACTGAATTTCGAGCCGAGTCTCCCCTGCGTTGCTGCCGAGCCCTCACAGAACCCTCAACCACAGGATTGATGATTTCCAGATGAGATGGGTTGAAGGACAATGCAACGTGCACGTTTCCTCCGAGAGTCTGGATATCAGAGGAAGCACCCTGATGATATTTCACATCTCCGGTTTCCGTGTCTTCGTTGTCTGTTTGATATTCACCTTCAAACTCACTAAATAGCTCTTTGGGGGATTTACCTAAAATATTGACCAGCATATTTAGCCGACCCCGGTGAGCCATTCCAACCACAATCTCGCTAACCCCTTCCGCCCCAAACTGCCGAATCATGTCCGACATCATTGGAACCAGGACGTCTCCTCCTTCCAGGGAGAATCGCTTCTGACCTACGTATTTAGTGTGTAGGTATTTCTCCAGCCCCTCCGCAGAAGTGAGCTTTGCCAGAAACTCCCGTCTCTCTTCATCACTCAATTTAGGCCTGACCGGATTGGTTTCCACTTGGGCTTTAAGCCATGCCCGTTGCTCAAGACTTGAAAGATATCGAATCTCATAGCCAATCGGTCCACAATAAACATCCCGCAGATAATCCAGTAACGCCCGCAATGAACGACGACCACCGTCAGCGAGGTCCCCAATATCAAATTCGCTTTCAAGGTCCTGGTCGCTTAGCTCATACTGGGACAACTCCACTTCTCTGGCATCTCCTCGTGGCATTACGCCGATAGGATCAACATCAGCCAGCAGATGACCAAGGGACCGGTAAGACATAATCAGTTTGGAAACCTGGGCCTGCTTGTGGATAGAACTTTCAAACCAGGTTTTCGAACCACTTTCCTGAGGGGAAGTTCCTTCAAAGGATGGATCAGGCAGAGAGGAGAAGACGGTAACCCAATCGCTGTTTTCGTTGATCGATTGCTGGTAGAGAGACTCAAGGTAAGTCATGTTTCCACCATTTAGAAAAGCCAAATCAGATAGAGGATTTTTCATTGCCTTGAAATTGATAGTTTATAAGCCTGTCTGGAAATTTCCGCGTAATTACAGGAATACCACATATTGGTGGCGCCAATCTGCCTGAATGAGGAACAAAAAACCAAAATGCCGCTAGTGAATTCCTACTTTTCTCCACCGCGTATTCGACCCAAAGTCTCCCAGAACCGTATTAGTGAGTTTAGTATGCCAGCAAAAATCGAACAAGCGCACGACATCATAATTCCAATAAATAGTTTTTATAATTTTTAATTATAAACCAACTGCTCTAACCCCATTGCAATCGGATACTTAGCAGACCACTTCATTGAGCGGCCAAAATCTCAAAAAGCGATCTCTGCATAGTTTTTCAGACATATCCTTATACTAGAACAACGCTTTTAAAATGCATTGGCTAACCCCGACCCCGATAACTTGAGACACCCTGTTCCGGAAGCCAGACTCCAGCAGGTAATTCGCCTTGTTGAAAGAAAACATCAATAGGAATTCCTCCTCTGGGATACCAATAACCACCAATTCTCAACCACTTGGGGCCGATTTCCTCGATCAATCTCCTAGCAATGGAAACAGTGCAATCTTCATGAAAAGCACCATGATTCCGAAAGGAAGTCAAAAAAAGCTTTAAGGATTTACTTTCGACTAGTTTTTCTGCGGGAACATAGTCAATAACCAGATGCGCGAAATCAGGCTGTCCTGTCATGGGACATAAAGTGGTAAATTCTGGCGCAGTAAAGCGAATAACATAATCCACATCTGCCTGGGGATTTTGCACTGCCTCCAGCACAGCCTCTTCTGGGCTTTCAGGCTGTTCCGTATTTCCACCTAACTGGGTGAGGTTTTGATAGATCGAATTCTCGCTCATGTATTTGCCTTAAATTTGCTTACCTTAAACTAGACGCCTGGTTAGTTGCTCCATAATTAGTGGGAAGCAGAAAAATGGAATTCCTTATTTATCCCAGACGTAATTTCGAAAAATAAACCGGGAGCCTGAAAGAACCGGGTATAAATAACTGACACCAAGAGCCCCGGGGTTGTTGATGCTTACCAGTTGATGCTTACCAGAGCAATACCCAAGTGAGGTAATTTTGTACTGACAAAGGCGCAAAGAGAAGCGATCATCGTTCCATCAGGACGAGTGGTGGCGCTGTCAGGGTAAAAAATAGTCTCAAGGATGTACGAGGGATGTTACGAATGGCAACAATCCCTAGGGTCTCTTATGATCATATTGGGCAATGGCCTGTTTCCAGAAATCTTCATCATGATAGTGAGTCGGGTCATCTACCCCGGCAAGGGCAAACGCTTCCCTTCGCTCAACGCAGGTTCCACATCGACCGCAATGATGCCCACTCCCTTGATAACATGACCAGGTATCGATAAAAGGCACACCTAGTGCCGCCCCTTGTCGTACTACCTCTGCTTTATCAATATTAACAAAAGGTGCCAACAATTTAACTGAATGGACTCCATTAAGTGCATGATCCTGCATCTTCTGAAAGCTATCAATGAAATCAGGACGGCAGTCAGGATAAATAAAATGATCACCACCGTGAACCGCAATCGCCACGGCATCACAGGCCCTTGCCGCCGCAGCACCAAAAACGATGCTCAACATAATCGCGTTACGATTTGGAACCACCGTCACACGCATGCTCTCCTCTTCATAGTGCCCGTCAGGTACCTCGATATTATCAGTCAACGCCGAACCACTTAAAAGTTGGCCAATGCTGCGAATATCAACAATATCGTGGGGAACCGATAATTTTTCAGCACAGCGCCTGGCATAATCGAGTTCCGTCGTATGACGCTGTCCGTAATTAAAGGACATCAGAGAATCAACTTCTGACTCTTCAGCCACTTTATAGGCCAGAGTGACCGAATCCAGTCCCCCTGAACAAACAACCAGAGTTTTCACTTATACCTAACCTTTGGGCAACCCACTAGTTGCCATATCTAAAAATCCCAAAACACAAACAGAACATAAATTAAGAATACAAACAGGAACGTTAATCGATTGCCAAATTCATCCTGTCCAAAAAAGCGCAGGAGCATTTTTATTCATACCCACTGACTCCCGCCCCCACTTACTCCCGCTGACCCATGTTCCCATTTACTCATACAACCAAGAGCACCAGGTTACTCACATATCAATACAGAGCACCAAAAAGCCGGCAGGAATTCTACACTACCTACCTGTTCCCACCAATGAAAAGTTACCCTCAAGCTTCGTCATTAACAATCTCTTTTTCTACGGAAACCAACACCAGGTTTTCGATGAAACGATGCATTTGACGCCTGGCCGTATCTTTGAGAAAAGGCAGATCCAACCTTCCGAGCCAACCAGACAACTGGATATTTGCATCATAGTTTAGCTGTGTGTGTTCACCCTCATCCACTAACTCAACCTCAGTTTGGCCGCTAACTTTTCCAGCTAACCCTGCATCAACCTCCACAATGAGGGAATAATATTGAGGCAGATCACTTTCAATTACTCTGACATCGGCAACAAGCTTCTTCCTGAGCAATCCTATCCTGATTGTGAATTTGAGTAAAAAGTGATCAACGTCGATTCTTTCAACAGAGTCACAACTTTTGATACAACGCTGTAAAACATCAGGATCATTCAGCGATGACCAAACTGCTCGATAATGCATGGATAGTCGGTGTTGACCAGAGATTTTCATTTTTCCACCGTGGAGAACCTGCGCACCAGCCCGCGGGAATCGGATTGAGATGTGAAAGCACTAAAATCAAGGTGCGAAATACCCGTAATAACGGGGCTCTTGAGGGTTTCTACTACACTGACGTTGATTGTTTCTTGCTTAAAATGACAGTTCACGGCTGCTGTAGATTTCCTGGATAAAAGCCGAAATGTATCATGACAGGAAGGCTCAACCCTGCCTCAAAGAACGATTCACATTTCTCGAAAAAGCAGGTCAAAATCTGGTTTTGGTTTAAAATGACCAATTCCAATTCTCGATCCGTCCCGCTTACCCGGCATTTTCACAAACTCCATGCGCCCGAAGCATTCACTCCACACATTTACCTGCAGCCTCTACCCATGACATCAATCGAATTTCGAGAACGCTACGCCCGACAGATCACTTTACCTCTGGTGGGTGAGGAAGGTCAGTTTAAACTTACCAATGCCCGGGTGTTTATTCTGGGAATGGGCGGTCTTGGGTCACCGGTAGCACTTTATCTTGCTGCTGCCGGTGTCAGCCACATGACCATCGCCGATTTTGATCAGGTAGACGACTCAAACCTGCAAAGACAGATTATTCATGGCCAAGCCGATATTGGCGAATTAAAAACTGAATCTGCAGCTAGATCAATACTCGCAATTAATTCCGAAGCCAGAGTAAAAACACTTAACTATGTACTTGAATATCAGGACTTGCTTAAAGAAACAAAAAATATGGACCTGTTGATTGACTGTACTGATAACTTTCCCAGCCGGTTCGAGCTGAATGAAGTATCTCTTCGGACCAGGACACCACTGGTCTCGGGAGCAGCCATTCGTTGGGAGGGACAAGTGACAGCTTTCGACCCTCGGGAACCCAGCAGCCCCTGTTATCAGTGTTTATATCCTAATAAGGAAGTAGAAGCAGCAACCTGTGCCATGGAAGGAGTGATTGCACCATTAGTGGGCGTAATCGGCACCATGCAGGCACTGGAGGCAATTAATATATTACTTGGAAGAGGACAACTTCATGGAGCGCTTTGGTTGTTCGACGCCCAGTATATGGAATGGCAGAAGATGAGTTTACCCAAAAATCCAAATTGTCCGGCCTGTGGTTCTGGTTCTGGCTCTGGTTCTTAATCATAACCACCAGGGGATAGAAAAATTGAGCTCAGCGAAAAACTAATCCGGTCTCAGTTTCTCCCCACCATTTCAGAATCACCATGGATTTGGGCGTTAACTTCGGAATTGGATACTGCAATCCGATTTTGCGCAAAAACAACTTCGTCATTCGCAAGCAGCTTCCTGCGTTTGCGAGTTTCCACCTTACCATTGACCTTGACCAACCCCTGATCAATAAAGTGCTTTGCTTCTCCACCGCTGCTCGCCAGTGCAAATAGCTTAAGTAGTCGTCCCTGAAGAACCCGAAAAGGCTACATATACAGTATAAACTGGATATAGTCCTGGTTTGAATCGACCGGAATTGTTAAACTGGCGTTCAGTTTCTGGTCGAACACGAGGTATATATGCTACCTGACAGCCCGGTGAATGACGATCAACTCAGTTTCTTCAACATCGTTGATCAGCTGGATACGTCCCATCTCCTGATTGCCCTTGGCAATACCCTTGACTGGTCATCGCTTGAAGCCTCCCTGAGCCAGTACTACAGCGCGAAGGGGCGGGCCGCGAAACCGATCCGGTTGATGAGCGGATTGGTGATGATCAAACAGCTGTACAGCTTAAGTGATGAATCGGTGGTGGATCAATGGAAGATGAACCCGTACTTTCAGGTGTTCTGTGGTGAGGTGAGTTTCCAGACGCAGGTACCGTGCCATGCGACGGAACTGGTGAAGTTCCGCAACCGGATTGGGTCGGAGGGAGTCAGGGAGATCTTTTCGCTGTCGGTAAACCTGCATGGGAAGCTGGCAGAGGAGCAGACAGTACTGGTAGATACCACGGTACAGGAGAAGGCGATCACGTACCCGACAGACAGCAAGTTGGCGATAAGGATCATCAATCGCCTGAACAAGCTGTCGAAGTTACACGGGATACAACAACGACGAACGTACGTAAAGGAAGTGCGGTCACTTCGTTTGGCATGTCGTCATTTCCGTCACGTGAAACGACGTCGTAAGGCGAACAAGGCGTTGAAACGATTACGAACCATTGCGGGTGTGTTGCTCAGGGGAATGCCAACGGAAGTTACCGATCGATGTTCTGACGGCGCAGGAAGCGAACTTTGCGTTATACGAACGTGTTTTGTCTCAACAGCCCAAAGACAGGAACAAGGTTTACTCCCTGCATGATCCTGCTGTGTACTGCGTGGGCAAGGGGAAGGATCACAAGGCGTATGAGTATGGTCGCAAGGCGTCAGTGGTGGCGACGAAGGAGTCACAGGTGATTGTGGGGGTGGTGAGTCATGACGAACATGATCATGATTCGAAGACCCTGAAAGCAGCACTGACAGAAGCCCATACCCACCGTGAGACATCGATCAGGCTGGCGGTGGTTGACCGGGGATATCGGGGCGCGAAGAATAAAGTGGATTGTGAGGTGCTGTTACCGGGTCCTCCGCTGAAACGGGACAATGCTTATCAACGCCAGAAGAAACGGATACTGTGTCGCAAACGAAGTGCGATAGAACCGATCACCGGTCATTTGAAGCATGATCATCGTTTATTGAGGAGCTGGCTGAAGGGAGCCGAAGGAGACCGTATCAATCTGCTGATGGCGGGTTGCGCGTGGAATTTGAGAAAGTGGATGATCGCTTTCTTTTTGTTTGGAAAACCCAACGGCGGAGAGCAAACATTACTCGCCATTGCCTGTTGTCAGCCCCTTGGGACGCCGCTAATCGTCGTCTGGGTGTTGTCCTGATCCGAAGGTCGAAAATGACGCATGATCGCTAACGACATCGCGCCTTTT